>JAABUK010000910.1_pt1 | contig 59300 bp, 52 predicted proteins | sample 5559141 | NCBI WGS metagenome assembly JAABUK01 (sample SAMN10711869, study PRJNA513367) | rock metagenome | isolation source: Antarctica rocks | place: Antarctica: Victoria Land, Pudding Butte nord | collected 2016-01-03
AATAAATAAAAATTAAATAGCTACTAATAAAGTAGACTCTACTTGAATACTTATAATTAATTTAGTTATAAATAATTATAAAATATTATAAAGTACTATAATTAAGATAATATATAAAATAAAATATTATAAAATAATACTTACTAACTTATATTTAATAAAGTAAGATATAATTATACTTAATAATTAACTTATAAATAATTATATAATTAAATACCTTTTAAAGGTAATAAGTATATTAATTAATAAGATAAAAACTTATATTTAATAGAGTATTCCTTAATTATTATCTCTTCTAATAATATTTTAAGGTAATAAATACCTTAATTAATTAAAAGAATAGTATAATATTTTAAAAGAAGATATTATTATAATATAATATTAAAATATCCTTAATAAATAATTTATTAATAGGTTAATAAAAAGTAGATATTAAATAAGATTAAGGTTATAAGATCTCTTATAATATATAAATATTAATTACTATTATAAGGTAAATATATTACTTTATAAGGGCGCTTTATATATATTCTTTAAAGCTAATAAGGGGATATATATCTTAATACTATTAATATACTTAAATAATTAAGACCTTAATATAGTACTTCTCTATATAAAAATTTATAAAACTATTTTAATATTATTAATATATATCTTATCTACTTATAAAGTAGATATAAATAGTAATCTAAAGTATATAAATATCCCTTTTAAATAGTACTTCTATAAACTATTAACAGATCCCTTTTTCTCGCCGTTAATATACTTAGGTAATTAGGGCCTTAGCGTAGTACTTCTCTATATAAAAGTTTATAGAACTATTCTAGTATCATTAATATATATCTTATCTGCCTATAGAGTAGATATAAATGGTGATCTAAAGTATATGAACGTCCCTTCTGAACAGTACTTCTATAGACTATTGACACATCCCTTTTTCTGCAACACAAATGGCACTACTAGCCTTTATCAATTTTGCGATGAAAGCAGGATTCCGTGACGCTTAAGAGGAGGTACGAACTACTACCCAGGTGATTAAAGGTCTCCACCTCAATTGAAAGACACTCATGCCTCGATACGGCCACCAGGCTCGAAACAAACCTATGCCATCGCCAAGGCGTTCACGTACACTTCCCGTTCACAACCTCCCTCGCATTAGCCTCCATCTTCTCCATCTTCTCCATCTTCTCCACACCTATTTTCCTACTCTGCAACCACGCCCTCGCTTTCTCAACAACAAGCTCCCAAACATCCTTCTCCCCCGCCATCTTCTGTTCCAAATATACAACAACCAGCACCGTCGTCTCCTCCACCTTCCTCGATTTATTCATCCCATCATTCCAGCCCATAATATCAAAGAGCTCATTACTAGCCTCCCAACGTCCTTCGAAATCCTGCAGATTGATGATGGCGTGGACTTTTTCATTCGTGCTCATGGGACGTGCCGGGGACCCGCTCAATTGGTAGCTACATGACGAGGCAGTCATATGGCTCGACAGAGGAGGTCTTCGAGACGCGATTGATTCTTTGGCCCATTGCCGCTGTGGGGCACCGCGGCCACTCAACCGAGAGCTTGCCATGCCACCGCCGCCGGGAGGCGGTGCTGACCGTGTAAGCGACGGCGGAGGGCTAGGTGCTGATATCCCACTAGAAGAAATGGTCGTCCCGTATGTATTGTTCCCATTGATAGAGTGACCGCTCGTGCTCATAGGACGTGCCGGAGAACCCCACAATTGGTAGCTATATGACCGGGCAGGCATATGGCTCGACGGAGGAGGTCTTCGAGACGCGATTGATTTTTGAGCACATTGCCGCTGTATTATCTGGCCACCGCCGCAGGGAGGCGGTGCTGTCCAGATAATACATGGCGGAGGGTTTAGTACTGGCATCCCACTAGAGGAACTGGTCGTCCCGCATGCATTTTTTTCATTACTAGAGTAACCGAACACCATATCTTCATCGCTCTCATCCTTTGCTTCTGCTGGTCCGGAAACCCCTGCAAAATGCATCACTGTTGATCGCTTGCTCTTGAGGCCGGGTGCCTGTGCTTCCGGTCTGGCTCGTTTCATACTTCGATGAGGGGCTGGAACGTGAAGCTCAGAGGGAATATCACTCCGCTGTGCTTTCTTTGCCTCGGCATGTCCTAGTTCTCCTTCATGCTCGGATACGGCCACGAAAGAGCACCATTCCCCACCCACTTGGAATTGTACACCAAGGCGAACTGCTTCACGTTGGATCATCTCATCAAACAAGCTTGGGTGACGAGTTTTCAATAGAGTTCCGTCCTCGGAATTGGCACCAAGGAGCCAGCCTCGGCCTTCTTCGAGTTCCTGCATAGCTTTTCTGGCGGCTAGCTGATGTATTTTCTTTGAAGTGCTTGCAGATATCTGAACTTCGATCTCTAGCTCCAGAGGCCCTTGTGGGGTTGTGCCTCGGAGATCGACATACTTGGGATTCCTCCGAACAGTCTCCGGAGACATCAAGATATATACAGTCGTCCTCGAGAATGAGAACAACGGAGGTATCTGCTGTGGTGCTTGGAGTAATTTAGGCACCTCAACTTCTGGGAGGTCTTGGAAAGGATCTTGTTCTTCGCCGCTGGAGGTAATCGTGGTGTTCTCATCGGACTCCGTCGACGGATCAAAGAGTGAGATAGTCTTCTGGGTCTTTTGGGTCTGCTGCGTTTTTGCCTCAGTGGTCATCACTCTCAAGGAGTCAGTGACCTTCTCCACCACTTCCCAGCTCATGTCAACTTCTTCGTCCGCGGACTGCTCGTACCTGATTTCCATAGTATAGTCTGAGACATGTGGGGACAAAGCTCCTTTGAGCATCCGGATGAGCTTCTTATCCAGCTTTTCTCCGTGGCCAACCATCTGAGCAAATCCTTTGCCAGCACGCGCGACTCCTTCAATGAGGGCAGAAGAGACGCCACCTCCAATACCCAGAGCGAAGACTCTGATACTGTTACCTACTGTGCGGTTCAGGTATTCGAACAGCTCATTCTGCTGCCAGATATCACCATCTGTAAGGAGCAGCACTTCACACTCAATATCCCCAAAACGGCGCTCAATGACAGCCTGGATAGCAGCGTATGTTTCAGTGGCGCTATAGTCCGCGCGGAAGCTTTGAACATGAGAGACCGCCTCGTTCTATGTCTGCTTGCTGTACGCTCTGCTTTTTGGCCATAGAAACGTGTGGATCGAACCAAAGGAGCAAATGTTGAATTTCACGCCCAATGGCAAAGACTTTAAGAAGACTTGTAAAGCAGCAATCAAGGTTGGGATATGAATGGCCATGCTACCACTTCGATCAGCCACAAAGATGATCTCGGGACGAGCAGGAGGCAGAGAGAACTTGGGAACGAGGTCCACCATCAGTGCTCGTTGATCCGGCAAGTCGGGATGCGTCTCGAGGAGTGCGGTGGGCGTGCCGTTGCCTTTGTTCAAGATTATGAGCACAAAGTCGTCGTCCAGCTGAGCGCTGCCTAATGCAAGAGTAGCCGACGCTTTGTGCGCAACGGGTGTGTCATCCGGGAGCGTGGAGTTACTGCCTAACGTGACTGCAATGGGATGTGAGGGCGACTGAAGGCCTTTTATGAAAGATGATTGTCCAACGTCGACGTCAACAATAATACTTATACCGCCTTCTGCTTGAGCGCTGCTTGCTTCAGCTGCCGGGTGTGGTCCACTGCCATAGCGAGGTGCAATCGAAGTTGGAAGCGTCCAATTTATCCCGTCAACTTCCGCATCGTGCTTCAGCTCGCCGACGTACGTGATCTTGACCATAATTTGTCCGCCTGCTTCGATATTACCGAGCTGGGTTGTAAAGACATCCGATGCTTGGGGCAACTGTTCTAGTAGACCGGCTGTTTCTCCTCGCGCTACCGCCTTGTCGTACACAGCTTTGGCCTTACGTTGCTCCATGACTATACCGGATAGTGTGCGATTCCCAATATGGCAGTCAAAGCTCACTATGCTAACGCCACCATAGAGTGGAAAAGTATATACACATTCTTCGATCGCATCTTTTGAATTATTGCTAAAGGTCTGTTCCAAGGTCGTCTCGGACGTTGTCCGCAGAATCGTCGTGCATGATTGGAGCTTCACTTGAGGCAAGTATTTCAGTGTTGATTCAACCTGGTAATAGCATCCACACAGATGATAAGAGGGGCGAAAGACTTGACGCGGCATGGTGGCCGGTAGTACTGTTGGTCTTTGGGTTGCTCTGTAACGGGCAACGGACTGGCTCACGAGAAGAAAGCTTTGGTTGAAGACGGTAAGGTATCTGTTTCCTCGATGGGTTGTCGAAGAGTTTGACAACGATGACACGAATCTTCGTTGATGTCAACCAGGGGATTATTGCGTGGATATTGTGTGCAGCGGATGTATATGAGACCCTTTCAATAGCAGAGTTGAAAGTCCAGTGCTCTTGGATACCTTTCCTCGAATAAATGATGGGGCAAAAACTGAGTCAGAATATACCAAGGCAAATGGTGGGTGCTTTATATAGGGAGAAGGCACTTCGGGCACGGGAAGGGTTTGGGAGAACGCCGAATTCCAGGCAGAAACCACCAGGGACGTGAAAGCGCGCTGTTTGCAGAGCGGCGCATGTAAGTGAGGCTCTCCCCACTTAACACGGCCATCCGCCAAGACAACAGACCGTAGAGGGCGGAGCTGTTATACGCTTGGAATCACCCGGTATCATCAATTCCACTGGACTTCCGAGGCCCACCTCTTGGGGATGTTCTATACCTGCGCCGCCCTAGTAATTTAATACGCAGGCCTTAGCTTGGACTTAAGCCGCACCTAAGCTACTTTATTAGTAAGCTTTATAATAAATAAATATATTACTACTTAACTCTAAATAAACTTCTATAAACCTTACTATTATTATTATTATTAATACTACTACTACTAGAGATTACTTACTTATTATTACTATTATTCTCCACTCCCCTCTATATATTTATAATATAAATAAGTAGAGATATTATCCTTATCTTATTATTACTTCTTTTAGACTTAAGTTAAATAGCCTATATTTTATTTAATTATAAAGGATAATAATAACTCCTACCTTAACTTAATTAATTTATATTATTGATAGCTAATAGAGTAGATTAACCTTATTTAAGATAATAATTAATAAAGTCTCTTTATTATTAAAGATATATTATTATTAATATTTAATAATTAAGATAAATAGAGTTAAGTTATATAACTTAACTTTACTTTACCTCCTTCCTCCTTTAAATAAAAAGCCTTTATTCTTAATTCTTTTATATAAAATACTCTTCTTATTTACCTTAAGCCTTTATTTATCCTTCTTTACCTCCTATTTAATATTTAGGTAACGCGTTAGGTTATATTTACCTTAAAAAAAGAGTTAATATAAATATTAAAAGAGCTAGAGTTATATTAATTATATATAAATAATTTCTAATATTATAAGAAGATATAAGATATAATAAAGCTTATTAAAAAGAAAGCTTTTATATAGATTATATATTATTAATATTACCTTTATAATAGTAATATTATTAATAAAGACTATAAACTTTATAATAAAAAGCTTTATAAATATAAGACTTATAATATAAAATTAAAACTCTTTAAGATATTTAATATCTTAAATTTAGGGATTTTAATATAAATAAGTATTAATTTATATTAAGATAAGGGTAATCCTTATACCTCTTATTCTTATAACTTTAATTATATTAATAAGATTAAGATTAATAGTAAGATATATATTATAGTAATTATTAAGGTTATAAAAGGCTATTATAAAGTTAATATTAATTATAATTTAAATAATATTAAGTATATACCTAATCTTATTACTTTAATTAATATTAGTAATTATTATTTAACTCTTAAGTATATATATAATACTAGCTATAAGTAGATAGCTAGAAATCTAGATATTAGGGCTATTAATTCTAATAAGGCCTAGAGTTATAATAGGAGAGCTATATAAAGTCCTTAATAAGCTAGAAAGATATAAGGTATAAGAAGATTATAATTATAAGATTATTAAATAAGGAGACTATATATATAATATATTTTATAAAGTAAAGTAAGTAATATCTTATTTTATAGATATCTAGATTTTTATTTTTATAATTATAAGATCTATATTTATAGCTTAATAGTAATAATAGCTAAAAAGGTATTAATTTTATAAAGCCTTATAAAATTAAATTTAATAAAGTTAAAATTAATTAACTCTATATATTAAGCTATCTAAAAACTCTAACTTATAAAGGTTATCTTATACTTATAAATTTAATATAATTTATAAATATATTAAAATAAAAGCTATTTATAATTATAATATATAATAAGTATTATTACTAGATTCCTTATACTTATAAACTTTTTAAGTATAAGGATAGTAATATTATAAAAGCTTTTTTATATAAAATTAAATAATAATATAAAGGATAAAGTAATTAGAATCTTTATTATATAATTATAAATAACTCTATTATAAAGTAATAAAGGATATATAAAGTATTTTAAAGTTTATATAAGGATAAGATTAAGATAGATTACTAAATATATTAAAAGTATAATAAGAGGTTACTTAAAAGAGCTCTAAGCGTAGATAATTATAAATAATCTTATAAGTACCTTTATAAAGCCCTCTACTTTTAATACTCCTTTATAAATTATAAATAAGATATTTAGATTATAATAAGAGCTACTCTATTACTAGAAACAAGGGATTATATTAAATAGGAATAATAGTTAATATATTAATAATAGGTATACTATACCTATTAATATTTATATCTCTTACTTTAATATAAAATAATAAATATAGTAGAGTTTTAATATAAGTCTCTTAAAATTTATATTAAGGATAAGGTAATAATACTTATATAAAACCTTTTAAATACCTTAGTATATATCTTAAAGATTAATAATTAATAGGAATTATATATTAAGTAATTTACTCTAGAATTTTAGGTTATATAGATATTTAAAGCTATTAATATATTAAAGCTTATTAAATTTCTAGGACTAATATAGAAGATACTTATAAAGTAATAAATAAAGTAATAGCTATTATAAATAATAATTAATACCTTATTAATATAAGTTTATTAATTAATTATTAATTTTATTTATAAGTAAAACTCCTTATAATAAGCTTAGTAATAACCTTATTTATAATTATAAATTTTATTACTTTTACTAGCTCCCTTACTCCTACCTCTTTTAATAGTAATATATATAGAATTATTTTATACCTTATTATTAAGTAATATAGTAATATATATTTAAGGATTATAACTTTAAGATTTATAAGGATATAATAAGAACTTTTATTATTAATAAGATTTATAACTAAATTAATAGGCCTAATAAGTATATATTAGAGGTATAAGAGATACTTAATAATATTAAGATATAATTTTATAAGATAAAAGAGATAGTTATAAATTAAGATATTAATTATTATTATTATATTAATACTATATAAACTAATATACTTAAGAAGATAATAAGATTACTTTATTAATAGAGTATAAAGTAGGCCCTTAGGAAACTTAAGGATAATAGCTATAATATAATAACTTTTTAAGTATTTAAAGGATAAGTTCTACGTAATTATAATAGCGGATATTATAATAAAGATAAAAGATAATAATAGATATTCTACTCTTATAATAAGAAATATAATAGATTTATAATAAGAATCCTATATTTAATAATAGTAATATAAGAAGTAATAATAAGGGCTTCCTAGTTCTCTATCCGTCTTATAATAATCTTAATAAACGTTCTAAGGAGTAGTAAGTTCCTCTAATCTATCCCCGCCTTATACTAAGGTGACAGCGATATTAATAATAAGGGCTTCCTAGCTCTTCACCTACCCTATAGTATTTCCGGTAACTATCCCGGAGAGTAGTAAGGTCCCCCAGTGTACCTCCGCTCTGCGCTAGGATAACAGCGGGGCGATAGCGATATTATAGCGACAATAATATATCTCCCTCTAATTACCACTGAAAATAGGTGTGGCTTAGAGGATAAGTCATTGTTTACGCTACAGTAATATATTTTGGGAACGGCGCTGGTATAGAAACTCCTACCTCTTGTCCTAGCTTACACCTGTAGTGCTTGAGGATGCTCATGTAATCGACTTCTTCATTTTTGATGAAGTGGGGATGTGGGAGTTGGCTGATTGACATGATGGTAGGGTGGTGGACACGATAAGGGTGTGGTGAATCGGGAGTTGCAGCCCGTAAGGTATAGGCCGATGGTAAGACCTGTTGTTAAGCTGAGGGTAAAGCTGTTATGCTTGGGGCAAAGCTGATATAGTGATGGAAACGCCCAAGGTTTGAATTCTAAAGAACGTAAATAAAGGTATACCTCGTAACCTAAGCTAGGGTAGTCGTGACAGGTAGTGATACATTGTTGAATATAAAAGAACCTAGGTGGTTCCAACTGTATACTTTTGATTCCGCCGGATTCGTCTAAGACACATTCGATTAGAGTTCTAATTGAGATTTTGGAGCTTAGATCGGACTTCACGGGGTTAGGGATAGGATAATAATATATTCCTTGTTAATCGTTTTGCTTTATCCTTGTCAGCAAGGTGTGGCCATTCTGCAATATTCGAGGGTAACGAGACGTAGCTTACATAGACACGACTAAACGATGTGGCTTCTAGCAGGGCACTCCTGATCTAGAAGTCTACACTCGATCGCTGTATTCCCTAATATATCCATAATCATTGCACTCCATAAACCCATTCTTTTCAGAAGTTCATCTATTCTCTCAAGTTCATAGATGATAACTTTTCGATGGCTTCATCACAATCAACATGCGAATTTAGCCGCAAGCTCCCGGTAATAGTCCACAGTGCAGAGGCAGTATCATCAATAGCATGGACATTGAGCGCGGGACGTCGTCAGCAGAAATTTAGATGTGATTGATACCACAGTCTGAAGGTAATGCATAAACCTTTTCGTACAGCATTCGCTAGATCTGTCCAGGACCTCGGGCATGTTGCGCTTGTTTATGCTACCTTTACTAATTGCAAGCCTAAAACAGATTTGACGGCATGATGACCTTCGGGCAAAAGGGCGCAGATGAAGTTGGGAAACATTTGGTAGAGGACAGAGCTTTACCTATCTAGGAACATACCTATGGCTTTAACGATAAGATTCTCAGAAACCGAAACTTTTATATCGCAGAATCTAAATTATCCTCAGCATGAATCTGCAGCAGCCACCTGGCTCTTGAGTCCTATATGTCAGAGTTCATGAGTGGAGCACTGATTCATCTTGACAATGCGGTGCCAAGACTTTCGCTTAGTCATCATCGGTAAACCTTCCTTACACAGGCGCGTCTCCCAATCCAGACTGAGTCTAAACAATTCACCTCCTCCCCTCCTTCCATCCCCATCCACTACCCATTTCCCCTCCGACACAACCCACAATGCCCAAAAAACGCCCCTCATCCACCGCCCCCGTAGATACCTACGAGTCCGACAACGGCTTCGTCGAAGACGCGCCCAAGTCTAAAAAGCCCAGAACCACCAGGACGGCCAAAGAAGGAGGGGGAGACGCGAAGGCTGTGGGGGGTAGAGAGGTTGGGAAGGATGGGGAGGTTTTTTGGGAGGTGAGTGATATGAGGGGAGGGGAAGGGGAGGAGAGGCTAATGGTGGTGGGGGTGTTGTAGTTGTCTGGGAAGCGGAGGATAGGTGTGCAGGAGTTCAAGGGGAATAGGATGATTAATATACGGGAGTATTATGAGAAGGATGGGGAGATGTTGCCGGGGAAGAAGGTGGGTGGTCTATGTTTTTTTGTGGTTAACTTTCTGTTTGACTATGTGGTTGTTGGTAACGCTGCGGGGTATACTGCTGATGGAGATTTTTGTGATAGGGTATATCGCTTCCGGTTGAGCAATTCAACACTATCATCAGTCTCCTTCCACAGATTGAGACCGCTCTGGCGGAGAAAGGCGAAAAGATTTGTAGACCCGATTATAGCGGGGCTGGGGCTTCTGTCGGTGCTGAGATGGAGGAGGATGAGGATGGAGATGCGGAGCCGGCGGTCAAGGGTAAGAAGAATTTTGAAGAGACTAGTGATGAGGAGGAGTAGCGACTCTTTGCTTCGTACCTCTCGCTTCTAATGTCTGGATATCATACATATGGCGCTCAAGATATCTTTCGGGGTATGATGGAGTATGTACTGCGAAGGACATGGCTCGAATTTGCGGCATCTGGCGTTCGGCTGCATTTCGAATGATACCTCCGGACTGGCGGCGAGTGCAAAGCTGCAACACGAAGCGTTGCTATACTCGAAGTTTCGCTCCAGCATCTCGTTAAATATTGATCATCGTAATCCCGTAGTCTCGTTCCAGCTACGACCCGGATTCGATGAGAATGACACAGTGCATCCTCAAGGGGCAGGCTCCTCCTCATGCGCTTCAGGATCCGGAGACTTCGCTGGTGGTGGCCCCATCTTCGGAGGCGGAGGTGGTGCATTCTTCGCACCTGGCGCAAAATCTTCTTCTTGACTCTTCTGCACCCCCTCCTTGAAGTACTCATCGAAAGCCGAATTTGGAGAAACAGCCTTCCGCGGTTTTCTGCCCGCTCTTGGCGGACCAGTGGACGCAGTTGCCACTGGCGGTGCTGGAGGGGGTGACGCTAGCGTCGCAGGGACCAGCAAATCTGTTGATTTCGAGTGTGAGGTCGTTTGATATAATGACGTTCCTGAAGGATGTGATTTCAGATTGGCAGATAATGGCCGACTTTCCTCATTGCTAAAGCGTGCAGTCTCGAACAGTGTCTCCCCCGGTCCTGCTGGTGGTTCTGTCAATGGCACTGGCAGGCGATGCAATGCTCCGAATCCCAATACGCAACCCAAAGCACCCGTCCCTCCCCAGCTTCGAGATGGTGTAATGGTGACCAGGCGCGTGATGGCGTACTCATGGTTGTAGACGTATAACCGCAGCGTGCGAGATAGATAATCTTCCACAAGCTCGCCCAATCCTGCTTCGCCGTGCACATTACCTTCAGGTGTACCGACGATGTAGTCGCCATAGGGTAGTAAGCCGGCGACATCTGCGGGCGAGTCGGGTATAACATCCAATATGTGCCATACGTCTTCGGTCGAAGAGAGAGGTGTCCATTGAAGAGTGAGGCCAAGGGTTGGCGAGGGTGTAGGGACGGGGATATGGAGAGTCCGAACACGTTGTCCCTATTTCATTAGACAATGACATAGTATCTCGATAGGACGAAGTATCTACCTTAGCACTCCACACAGTCAGAGCCACGTTCGAGCCAGCGCAGTTGCGAATCTCAGTCGCAAAGAGGTTCGGGTCCGCATCCTCCTGACATCGGTCAGTAAGATAGTATTCAACCTCATTGGGAATCATGCCTTACCACTTGACGCCCATTAATGCCAATCACAAAGTCATACCAAGGCTCAACAGGTATCTCGAGGTTCTTGTTTCGCAGCACCTGGAAGCCAAATGCACCGTATCCCTCCCTTGAATCTTTCGAAAGACCGTCGGAGTCGAGGCGAGATATAAATCGATTGAGAGCGCCGAACATGTTGCGAAAGGAGTAGAATAGAAGTGCCTTTAGTAATCCAAGCTGTGTCCTGATGTTGAAATGGTACCTGACCCGTCGAATAGTAGGGCTGAGACACGCTAATGATTATAGACGGCGCTAGCGAACCATCATAGGTACCTTTTTTTCGTACTCTAAATGTAAGCTATGCCAAATTGGGGATTTGGAATAAACACGGAATTCTAATATCCCGTCCCGATACAACAAAGAGTTGGGCTAGAACACTCACCCATCACCGCAAAGTGTCTGGTGCCCCTGACGCGCATAGCATCTTCACATCTCTGCAAGCTGGGTATCCCAGTTCTTCAGTGATTACAGCTTACGGATATGCTGATCTTCTCGATGTTGCCAAGGGTGGTGAAGCGAAAGCCCATAATTCTCCACAGCGAAGATGCAAAGTTGCTGTCGTGTCAAGGTATGGAACTCAGCTGGGAAGCCCCTTCGAGCACTAATACTGGAGAATGTCATGAGATTGGTGGCCGTTCCGACGGTAGGAGTATCGATGGAATGACATTACTGTTATATTCTTCCTGCACTGCATTTTTACCGAGATTACTACGAGAATGATATTCATCCTCTATCAAAGACATACTTTATACTGCACTGAAGAAAAGAAGAGCACATAGTAGATGTACGCTTCGACACTTTCAAGGGCTTAATTGTCGCTGCGTCATCGCACACCAAAACAGTGCAAGAGGGCGATGTTCCGATTTATGACAATAGCGAATGAATCCAGGGGACTCTTTCGGCTACTATACAGAAGTCTAAGACGAAGAACATCATCGTCGAACAAAGCTCCCAGAAAGCGCTGGTCCGCGACGTTGAGGCTATGTCTAACCAAGAGAACGAATATCGGCAAACTGAGGTCCTATATAAACAAGAATTCATCTTTTATGGCCGTAAGCGATCTTCCGGAATGATGATCTCCCAGTTCAGGAAGTGCATTGATTTATACGACACGTCTCGACCGTTCAAATATCTTACGCTACATACAGTAAAGACAAATCTGCAACAGGAGACTTCTGACTTCAGAATCATTATGTGAGATTTCGACATGCCAAACCTTCTCTCCAGGAATCCGTACCATATTGGACCCCATTGCCGTGATGGGGGCTGCGTAGCTTCGCAGCTGCAATTCCATTGGCATCTGTTTACCCCTTGTTGCATGGGTCTATATTACAATGAAGGCTGCTACATCCTCTCTTGAGCAAATGGACCAAGCTTACGTGGGTTGTACTATCCTCACACCAGATGTTCTTCACCCCAATCATTGTTTGCAGAATGCACTGGTTAGCGTACAATCCAAATCATCATAAGGTTCTGACGCGTGCCTTAGGCGACTGATTCCTCTGCAGCCAATCGGATCCTCTATCGTGGTAATTAGTGTTCTGATGCTATGCCTGAGATTCTGTAGCTTTTGTGTTGGCAACTGAGAACACTGCGCACGCACGCGTGATCCGAACACTCTTGTGATAGGTACGCTGTCAGGCAGGGAAATGGCACGAGCTGAAGACAAACGAAGGTTGTGGGTTACACAAAATAGCAAGTGCTTGCTATGCGTAAACACCGAAACAGCTCTTGACCATATCCCAATCCCCGGATTGATATGTTAAGATAGGTACAAGCCCACCAAAGACTCTTTTCGTTCTCGGATCTCGGGACATTCAAACACTTTCATCTCACGCCAAACAAGAGCTCCATTACCTTCACAGCAGTGATGAGGACAGACGGACGGTTTGATGGGACAGATGACGGTCGGAACGACGGCAAATCGTTAGGTGGGTACCACGACCAAAAGTTCATCCATAACTCGAAGAATGCACATCCCCACAGCGAAAGGAATCGAGGAAGCCTCTGGAGAGAGCATAATTACCATGAAAATGGAGACACACTGTCATGAGCTTCTTCCGAAGAGGCCATTAGCGCACTCTTTGAAGCGACGACGAAGGCCTTGGACTTTCTGTCTCGGTTAAAAGACAGATTCCATCGAGAAACTCGCGGCGTTCAAGCCTATGCTGGTCCCGAGGTCATCAATAACTTGTGGATTTATAAGCTGGATATCAGTAACGGATACCGCCGCCCAAGGGAGCAACCGTCCCAGCATCGGGACAGACAAGACCAGGAGCCATCAAGCTCCAGTCTTAACGTCGTAGCGAAGGGGTTCATCCACAGCCTTCGAGCAGCTATCTCTGCCACAGAATTTTGTCCAGATCTTATCGTTACCAGAAAATTACAACACGCCAACCATGACATGGGGGAATTGCTTCGGTCTGTTGGGAGAAGATTTAAGATCCTTGATGGACTGGCGACAGAGTTGGAGATGCTTTCTGTGTTCATCCAACGGAATGGTGCTCGCGCTGGATCCCGTGGTGACAGTAACACTTACTCAAGGAGCCTTCATAGACAATCTCGCCGGCGGGAAGGACATGAGAGGCAGCGGTCACAAGGCCGTAATGATGTATACCACTGTAGGAACGACTCCGATTGGGGCAATGATCCAATCGATAGAGGATCGAGGGAGGGTAGCGAGACTGATGATCACGATCAAAACGAGAGAGATCAGCATGAACCGAGCACCAGGAAGAGCCAGAGATAGATGGCAACGGTAACAAGGGTACTGTTGGATATTCCCTGCCCTGCACACGCCAGCACAAGATTGACTTGAGATAGACGATAATTGGTGATACCACTCGGTAATGGGAAGACGCATATGCGTTCTTCGGATAGACGGGATATCAACTCGTCAGGCCAGGCCATTCTATCCACATATTAGCTTTAACAGATTTCGAACTCAAGCGACCTACCAAATGTGGTGCGTTCTTGGTTGATCTTAGAAACCGTAACTTCGTCTCCCACAGAAATGGTCTGTGTAGCCGCTGAAATTTTTGAGAATCCATACCGTCCAAAGACCGGACTGTACTTGTTGCCCTTGTCAACCCTCCTGTCCTTCATCAGCTTCTTCAGTACAGTCCCTGCCTCGCCCTCCGCAGCTCTTCCAGTCGAGTAATCGACGTTGAGGCTGACGCATCTGATACAATTCGCAGTCAAGACAATCTCGGCTTCCTGCTTGCTCTCCTTTTGCGAGCCGCGGCTGATTGTAATTGCTCCCCAGTAGTCTTCCTCGTAAGCCTTTGATGAGCCTGACAGGACGATGTTCGGTCTGAATTTCGTTACGTCCACCTTCATGCCATTCGAGAAACGAGAGGAAACGTCTTGTAGGGACTCTTCCGTGACAACAAGATAGGCAGCGCAATCGGCGAACGTGATACCTTCGTTCTTGGACTTGTAGGTCCTGATATCTGGCATGCTCGATGTGATGCTTGAGAGCCATGACTGACTTCCAGTGGCCTTCTGCTGGACAGCATTCGGGGAGATATTCCCAAGGACTGGGCGCTTGTTAGGACCGAGATAGGCAAGTATCACTTCGTATCCCAAACAAGACGAGAACCACGCGTTGACCTCCTCACTCATCCTGTATGCTTTCGCAGCACTTTGGTGTAAGCTCACGTTCATAGCTTCCAGATCTGCAATGCCAGGTTCCAATGGTAGCTCTAAGCTCACGCTCCTCCCGTCTGGAGGACTGTACGTAACCGTGAAAGTTCCAGTAGAAAAATCTATGCTTTGGAGGAACAAAGCAAGTTCGTTGTAGTACGTAATGGTCATGTTCTCTAACTTGCCATCGAACTGGCTTTTCGAGCGTGGTGGCGTTGGCACATGTCCATGGACCTTGATGAGTATGAATCGCCGGTCGTATGGGAAGCCATGGGGAGTGATTGTGGTTGTTGTGAGGGGAACGCTGCGGAGGGACTTGATGGGGTAGGTGTACAGCTAGGGAGGCCCCCAAATCTCAGTCGCTTCAAGAGTGTAAACAACACGACGGATTTGCTAGTACCTACCTGCGTAATCTTCATCTCTGCTTGATAGCGCGAGGTGCGGTGCACTCTGTGTTTACGGCCAAGTACGAGGACGTGGAGGGGTGGAGGGGTAGCACAGGCAAGGCGGGGCCAGTTCAGCCTCTCGACCAAGGAGCACGTGATCGACTATACTACTAACAGTATCACTATCACTCTCGTTATCAATCTGCTCTGAAACTTTCATTTTGTGAATAGTGAACACGTCACAAGTCTCTGCGAGGAGCTGTCGCTGAGGCGGTCATTAATGCGGATTAGCTATTGTATCGTCTCACTTCGTCCTCAGATAGCTGAGCCAGCGAACATGTAATCTCATATTTCAAGAGCAAAGGCGAGAGCTTTATGCTCGTTGACCGCAATCGCAATCCACAAACGAGGTACTTCTCGGTTCTAGTAGTCCTCGAACGGGCACCCCTTAGCAGCGGAATCCTCATATGTCTTCTCCTTGACCAGATCCCTTGTCAGCTTCATTAACCTCTCTCCCAATGCCTCATCCTGCGCCATCTTACTCCCACTCTCAGGAACAGCCGGTGGGCAGATGTATTCCCCGCTCTTGGTCGTCTTCGTAGCTACAAACACAGTGCTGACGCAGCCCTGCCAGAAATCCTTCTTTATGGGCGCCATACCCACGCTCATGACATATCCAGCGATCGGAAATGGCTCATGTGCATCTCGAGTACTCATCGCCGTTTCCACGAAGCCGGGATGCATAGCATTCACCAGGATGTTCGGGTGTGAAGAAGTGAGATGCTTATTTAGGTATCGCGAGTATAGTATTGCAGCAAGCTTCGAGCGGCCGTACTGACCGTTGGCGCCCAGGTCCCGGTTCAGCTCTTCGAGGGACTCGAATTTGGTATCAGAGGGTGCCCCTTGATGTGCGTTGGAAGACATGTTGCAAATACGGACGGTGTTGCCATTTGAAGCGGTCTTCTTGAGGATGGGGAGAAGGTGCGAGGTCAGGATGACGTGGGCCATATGGTTCATCGCCATCTATTGGGCGTGTCAGCGTATCCAATACGGATGAGGGATGCATGCTTACGTGGCGGTCGACGCCATAGTCTGTGAGTTGGTATGTCATTATACCGCGGGCGGCGTTGTTGTTCAGGATGTCGATGCGGTCAGTGCTCTTTGCGATGTGATCGGCTGTCTGCTTCACCTTCTTCCAGTCTGTTAGGTCACACTCCAGCCAAGTGACCTTCTTAGCAGTCTCTTCGCCCAAATCGTCCTTGATCCTCTTGAGGGACTCGTCCATAACGTCCTTGGACAGTGAGAGGATGAAGACCTTTTCAAGACCGAATTTGAGCATAGTGTAAACGGCACCAAAACCGATGCCTTCTGATCCACCAGTTACAACGGCGACTTTGCCCTTCAGGTCAGGCGTATCATTGAGATCGAATCGCTGGCTCTCTGGAACCAGCTCATGAGCACCTCCAATGCCGAAGTTCTGGGCGACAGTCTGCTTGATGGTATCCATAGCTTCAGGATTGAGTGTATCTTTGATTTTGCTAGAGATTGAATAAGAGGCTCTTTGTGTAAAGGTGCGAGAGATGATTTCGTTTGACAGTATCGTTGAGCGGGGGAATGTGTGACGGAGTGGGGTCCCAAGTGGTGATGTAGCTAATCTGGAAAGCTTTGAAATTGATTGGCTGAGGCGTGATGACATGGCACAGAACGGAGGAAAGTCCGACCAGTGCTACAATGAAGTGTGCTTTCAGTGAAGCTCAGCTCTGCGCATTCAACATTCTTTATAGATGCATCACCGAGCTCACGTCATAAAGTAAGAATATTGAAAACGATTGTGAGAGTGGGTGTTTGAAGTCCATCCAGTGAATTGCGGCTCGGATCAATCTCCAGGGCAGAGTGGTGATTTCATGGATCGAGCTATACTTCTTTGGGCAGCGCAAGACAATTAGTGCTCCATCCGCATTCATCTCATTACATGCAGATGGCCTGTTCTCGACATCGCATCCAGTGTACTGAAACTGTTACCCACAATGTTTGATCGTAATTCGGAGTGCTCAGCGTGCCTAAGCGGCCTCTCGCCCTCCACTTCATCTGAAGCGGCCCTCCTCTTTGTCCAGCCTCACTCGTAATAGCAGAAGCTCAATCTGCACATTTTGATCAGGTCTTTGTTCACAGCTTGCCACATGCTTCCAACATCCATGTCGAGTCCATAATGCTCCGTTGTTTCCATGCTCCTGTGGTCGATGAAAGGAACGAGGCATGGTTACACGGCTTGCGCTGCATCGCAGAAGATGTCGGTAATAACTTGCCAGTGCCTTTGATCTCTTGTAGGAAGAAGCGGATTTGGCGGGAGAGGTGTTGGCGAGCTGGACGAGCTTATTGAGATCGCCGTCTACCACGTCGTTAACACCTTGATTTTCACTGCGGTTATACCACAAGAATGACATACCGTATTTTTTCCACCAAATCTGCCAGTCTCTCACTCGTAGTTGCCGTCTTCTCTCGGTATCGAGGGTATTCACTCTCGTCAAAATCTCTGCTCCCTTCTATCATGTATTCTTGTGGAGTGTATTGAGTTTATTTTAGCCCGCTTCCAATAGGCATTTGACGCTCTTCTAAGCCAGCTCGTGCAAGATTCGTGCAGAAGTGAGTATCGCCATGTGACCAAGCGCGAGGATTGTTTCCGGCGTGGGTCCCTTGGCATCGACGAGACCACCATCCGACGGGAGGACCACACCGTAGGTTTCCGTTCTTGAGCTTCGCCTTGTCGACGCTGGTTGCTTCTTGCTTTCCTCTACCACGAAGTGATTCGGAGGGTCGACTTTTTTTTAAGATGGGTACTGTTAGTCTTCGGGATTGTTCCCGTCCAATGTGACCTTGTCGCCGTCACCGTCCACTCGCTGGCGCTTCTGAGTCCAGTCTTACGCCCTGGTATGGCCCTTGGGCGGTGATACTTCCGAAGAGCGCTCGGGCTTTGGAGATGCCTGGCCGTCGTTGTTCTTGTCATCTTGGGCCCTAGTCCGTGCCATACTGGCTTTGATGCCGGGACTCGGTATTTCGTGTAAGCTTAATGAATGCGCCTTATGATGGTAACAAGCAGCTCTCGCAAGACATCACTCTCCCAATATTGAACAGCAGTCTCGAGATTCCGTCATGGCTGTCTCATGACGCAAAACACTACCGATGAGGAAGCGATGGAGAGCGATTTGGCCAGTCCATAGGTGTGAGAGACAATACTTTCGCACTAACCCATAAACGCAAAGCCGTGCGATTGTTGAACGCGAGAAAGATCTCGCGAGCTCGCGTCTGCACTTTCCCCCTGCATAAGTTAGAATATCTACCTTATGGGACGGCACCCTCCTACGGCGATCATCCGTGAAACAGCCCACCTTCCGAAGTCATGATACCAAGCAACCAGCAGCTTCATGATTGGGACGCGGCCAGAGATGGTCTGCGGCTCTGTGCACGGTGGACCGTGGCTCACGAGGCGGATTCTCCACTAATGCGCCTATTCTTGCCTAGCCGCGGCCGTGCCAAAGCTTTCCCCAGTTTCCAACCGATCAAGTTGCATGTCCACTCTCCTTCCTCGAGAAGATTCATTTCACTCTTTACTCGTATTATCTTTCATCCAGCCCGCTGACATCTCACCAGTCTATCACCGAGGCTCATGACCCTGTCCAAACCTCTCCTCTGCACGACATGAGCGCTCGGATGCATGGATACCGCGAAGGTCAAGACGCCGGGTGACTTCATTGATCCTCCATCATCTCCGAAAAGGAAAAGGCATACCAGTATAGCATGCGAATGCTGCAGGAAGTTGAAGGTCCGATGCATTGGAGGAGAATCGGCCATCAGCAACGCCCCTTCCGCCCCAAAGCCATGCAACCACTGCGTTAATCAATCGAAGAACTGCGTATGGCCTGAGGAAGATGGAAGGAAAAAGACAAGGATATCATCTCCAGCAGGTAGCGACCCGAGCTTCAGACAGGGTAGTCGCAGAAAGGACGTTCCTACGGTACCGCCGCAAGCATCTATGCCTCAGATCCCACGACCAGATTCAGGGCAGTCACATAGCTACAAAGCGTCCTCGGACTTCGGATTTACACCAAGATCAAATCCTCCTCCTCCGTTGGCCGGGAGTGCCAATAGCAATCTTTCCAGCGACGAACATTCCAACTCCAACGCCAGCCAGACTCCCTATACGACTGTTCATTACTACCGACATTTGGGCCCTACAGGTCCGTGAAAGCTATCCCCATCGCTCGCGCAAACATGTATCGAATAGTCGCTAACCCTCGTACAGGGATTGCACCAGGTATACAAGTGCTTGTCCGAACTCCTATCAAACCTCTCCTAACCGTCGTTTAGGGCACAAGAAAGTCGTGCTGAAAGCGCAGCAAGATAATGGCAGCGTCCCTCAGAATCTCTTGCCTTCGCTTCCCTCACATCCCAAAAGTCGCGGCCTTCGCCCACTATTTGATGCCAACACTAGCTTGCCAGTTCAAGAAATACTACCTCAACTATTAGACGCTTTCTTTCGCTACTATGGAGACAATTTCTGCCATCTCAATCGTAAACACGTAGATTCACTCATTGAGCGACGGAAAGCATCGGTATTTCTCATCTGTGTTATGGCAGCACTGTCGTCCAGATTCTGTCCACCAGAGTTATTCGTAGGCTTTCTACCACCGAAAGAAGATGGCTCTCAAAGGGAGTCTTGGGAATTCTCAAAGCCTTTCTTGGATCAGGCAAAGGCACTTACCATGTCAGCAGTGGACCTTCCGTCTCCTGCTGTCGTGAGTGGCTTGATTATGCTAGCATTTGTAGATTTTGGGGACAATAATGAAGCTGGTACGTGACTCAAGGGGTGAAGGGTCTTGTGCGCTTCCATCATCATAGCTAAACCCCGCTCAGGCTTATGGACATTCACTAGAATGGCTCTACAGATGGTCATTGAATTGGGCTTGCATCGAGAACGTGGTTGCCTTGACACGGGTGGATCTCAAAAAGAAACTCGACCTAAGCAAGATGATATTGACAACCTGTCAAAGGAAGTGAGCCTTGAAGATTACGACCAATGCTCTGAAATACTCCTCTTCTGGATTGTTTACACGCTTGATGTCAGTCTGTGCAATGGGACTGGGCGGGTGCCAGGCCTGAAACGGCACGAGATCAACGTCAGACTCCCGACGGATACTGACCTTGCGGTCGTTCGGGCGGGTCCTGGAGGACATATGGTACGTGTCATCTAATGTTCTCTCTAGCGAGCAGTCATAAAGGGCATCAATGTGCAAATGAAATCCCCACAGAGCTGCAATTCTCAGCATGAAAGAGCAAACATTCGCCGAGCAACTGGTTCTGCATAGACTACTATCTCCTGCATCAACACATAGTGTTCTTGCCAAACGTGACACGATTTGGCCCCAAGAAGTACGGGACCTTGCTAATTTAAAATCTATAGAAACCGACTCGACCTGAAGTGTATCCTCAGACTGCCCGAATGATGCTGGCATATGCCCAGGCGATTGACTTCTTAAACACGGGCTCGCGCCAGATACGTTTCCAATCAGAGCAAGTTGACGATAGAATGGACCGAATCGAGGAGTTGAAAGCAATCGATATCCAAGAGTACCGTCAAGTGCCCAAGGAGATCGGCTTCGGCGCCAATCAATATCAAGCAGCAGTGGAAGCAGGCCAAGCTGGGCCATACTTACTACTCCACCTACAATATCACCTCCAGATTGCTTTCCTCACGCAAGAGAGCTTGGCTGGCGAGGAAGAGAGCCTTGTCAGGCCTCCTGATCGAAGTGTCACCAATGAACCGCCCATCGATCGCAGACCAAATCTGGACGTTCGAAAAGTTAACCAAGAATTATACCAAGCCTCTATCAAGAGCATAACAGATTTGCTTACGTTTGCCAAATTGATCGACGAGCGTGCTCTCCTCACAACGATCTTTGCGAATCAAGCATTCTTCCATGCCGCATGTGCATATAGCCGCGACATGCTTCAAAGCAGCGGCCAGCCGCTCCCAGCACGGGACTTGTCATTGACTGCATTCCCAATTCCGAGCCAAACATCACCATCAATGGTCTTCCAATTCGACGATTATTCCGAATATCCTCGCAATCTGGTGCCTCGTAGCGGGTCCCGAAACGCAACGGAATCGACATACTCATTTCTGTCGTTGATCGCAAAGGCAAATTATCAGTTTCTGCGGCAGGCTATCAAGGATCAAACCCAAATTTATGCCGGATCAGGCTGGGTCGACGCCTGCCTGGATCAGCGAGAGAAAGGCCTCAGAGATGTTGATCTCAGTATTGTGAGCGAATCAATCAGTACATTCATTCGGCTTCACGATTTACGAGAGCCTGGAGGATCGGAGACCGCGCTGCAAAAGGTATGTAGATTTTCCTAGTCACGCGCAAGGCTCACCACAAGCTCGCCCGTGGCCAAGAGGTGGTCTTCAGAGCTGTGCTGACAACAACTCAAGTTTGTTCCACCAGGCATTGGCCACAACGAAGGCGCGGATGCCAACCTGGAGGACATATTCTCACAACTCCCTCATGATCTCCTCGCAGATACCGAATTGAACTTTGACCCTCAGGCTTTCTTCGACGACTACATGTTCAGTGGTGAGGATTCTTCTGCTTTGCAAAGCCTGCTTAGCGTCTAGCTGACGGCGTCTATCCCAGAACTTGCGAATCAAAACGGCTATGATGCTGGACCGACCAGCGAAGGCAACATCTGATGACAGTGGGAAAGTCTCACAGCTCGCTCATCTAATATCTCAAGACAAAACAAATATGGAAAAACATGGAAAAACATGGAAAAATTGTTGCATCTATAACACACCCCGCAGTGCGCATCAGTGATATAGTTCCATGGCTCTAGTTGGAATCACCCGAGAAGAACCCTTTATTCAAGACTGCAATAAGTGCTCGGCCACGACAGAAAGTGATACACTTCTCAGGATAATGGCGATCCCGTGTTCTTATAGTCAGTGTTCCCAGGGCAGCCCTAGACTACCGGAATTCTCAAACGAGACAAGGCCTAACAATCAAGCATGTCAAGCCAGGCTAGCAGCCACCAGCGGCCGTGCCCCGCCCCAGAGTCCGGGGTAATTCCCTGTTTCCTACTGGTGCGCATGGACCGTCTGGGAGGGCCCTAAAGGGAAAGCCGTGCCATCCCCATGCCATGGCATTTTGGGGTAGCTATAACTCCAACGTCCAACCATAATATTGTGCTGGACACACACCCTCAGTTCGTACATCAACTGGGCAATGCTGAACCCTCTCTCGTCTCTGGAACCAACAATCACCCTAAAGTACCAGTAAGGAGTCGTCACCATGTCGCCGCCCGTGCAATCAGGCGTGGATGGAGCTGCTCTAGCTCGGCGTCAAGCCCTCACTGGAGCTTCAGGTCCAGCAGCATTAGTCAAGAACATCAAAGTGTTCGGTATCGCCTGCTTTGCCTGTCTTGGCGGTTTCGTCTATGGATATAATCAAGGTGTTTTCTCAGGTATTCTCACAATGACTTCTTTCGGCAACCACATGGGAGAATGGGTCAGCGACTCAACCAAGAAAGGCTGGCTTACTTCCATCTTTGAACTCGGCGCATGGTTTGGTTGTCTTTACTCTGGTTTCCTGGCTGAAACCCTTTCACGAAAATATGCCATCATGGCAAATGTATGTCTGTTCGTTGTTGGCGTCGTTGTACAGTGCCTTGGGGTCACCCCTGGTGGAGCTTCTTGCATCCTGGCAGGTCGTTTTATCACTGGTCTGGCCGTTGGAGCGATGTCTGTGAATGTTCCGAACTACAATGCAGAGGTTGCACCTCCGGAGGTGCGAGGCAGCTTGGTAGCTCTGCAGCAGCTTGCCATTACGGCCGGTATCATGGTCTCGTTCTGGATCGACTATGGAACCAATAACATCGGAGGGACTGGCAAAACACAGTCCGATGCAGCCTGGCTAGTTCCAATCTGCCTCCAACTCATTCCCGGACTCGCCCTCGGCGTAGGAATGCTCTTCATGCCCTTCAGCCCTCGATGGCTAATCCACCATGGCCGCGAGTCCGAAGCTCGCCACGTCCTCGCCAGTCTCCGCAGCCTCAACGAAGATCACGAACTGATCGAGCTCGAGTTCCTCGAGATCAAAGCCCAATCCGTTTTCGAAAAACGCAGCACAGCCCTCCAATGGCCGCACCTCACCGCCCTCACCCCCTGGAACATCTTCAAACTGCAATTCGTAGCCATCGCCTCCCTCTTTAAAACCCGCGCCATGTTCCGCCGCGTCATCGTCGCCACTGTCACAATGTTCTTCCAACAATTTACTGGAATTAATGCTGTTCTCTACTATGCTCCATCAATCTTCGCCGCCCTCGGCACCTCCAGCAACACCACCTCCCTCCTCGCGACTGGCGTCGTCGGCGTCGCCATGTTCCTCGCCACCATCCCCGCCGTCCTCTACATCGACAATCTGGGCCGCAAACCCGTCATGATCACTGGTGCCATCGGCATGGGCATTTGCCACGCCATCATCGCCATCCTCTTCGGCATCAATGTCCACCAGTGGGCCACGCACAAAGCCGCCGGCTGGGCCGCCGTCACCTTCGTCTGGCTCTTCGTCGTTAATTTCGGCTACTCGTGGGGTCCCTGCGGCTGGGTCATCATCAGCGAGGTGTGGCCGATGTCGAACCGTGCGTATGGTATCGCGCTGGGCGCGAGCAGCAATTGGATGAGTAATTTCATCGTCGGGCAGATCACGCCGATCATGTTGAAGAAGATCACATATGGCACCTTCATCTTCTTTGGGATCCTGACGTTTGGCGGCGCGGTCTTTATCTGGTTGGGCGTGCCGGAGACGAAGCGCATGACGCTTGAGGAGATGGATGTGCTTTTTGGCAGTATCGGTGTCGCTGAAGCTGTACGTTTTTTCATTACCTTCTCCCCCACTGCACTGTGTACATTGCACATCCTCCCCCCTTTATCTTCCCTACCATACTCATCCGATCCATTCATCCCTCTTCAAATCCCCATTACTAACCCCCTTTCCAGGACTCCCAACGCATGGCAGCCATCAACAAAGAAATCGGCCTCGACGACGTCCTGCACAGTATCGGTATAGGTGGCGGACACGCCTCCGACGACGAGAAACTGAGCGCGAGTGAGAGTGGGAAGAGTGCGCGCAATGGACGCGCGGATGAGATTGAGGTTGTGGGGAAGGAGTTGTAGGATTTGTGTTTGTGAGGTTTGAGGAGGTTGTCCTGGCGAAAGGACTTTGGCACTCGTTTCAGGGGGTTTTGCCACGGCCTAGCTGAGACGAGTGCTTTGTTGGGACATGGTATAGGTTATAGGGATGGAATATGGAAGGAGTATATATGTATGGATGATTGGGATAGGTAGGTAGGTGTATAGCGCAACGCTATTGGTTCTGGAATTGGATAATCATCGAAGACTTCATTCCACGATGTTGTCTTGAGTGTAATATATGCTGGGTGTTCATATAAATGTAGTCTCTTCATTCATGGCTCATCGCTACCGATCGTTCATGTATAGACATGAAAAACTAAAATACACATTCAACCATCCCACTCCTCCCACAAGTCCCTGCTCCAACCCCCTCACATCTTCTCAAAAGTAGCCATAAGCGAACCTATGCACAAAATCAGCCAATCCATCCATTCACAAACCCCAAAATCAACAAGAACCAAGAGATCCACTCACCGATAAAAGTAACAACCAGCCTCGACCGCACCTGACAGATATCCTCCGGCACCAACCAAATCGTCGCCCCCATCTTCCTCGCAATACTAATCGCCAACTTCGCATTCAAATACCCCTCGTCCTCATTCTTCCCGCTAGTAACAAGGTCATAGTCCACATACGAACTCTTCATCCCGTTCAACACATCCAGCAAAAACACCCCGCTGCCAATCGCTTGGTCTTTGAAGCTGCGTATACTGCTATTGCGCCCGCCCTTCTTCGACTGCTCGTTGGCCCACTTGACCATCTCCGCATCGGTGATCTCTCGCTTACCGAGACGTTGCGCCAGCGCCGAAAGCGTCTCTGAGATATCGCGGCGCATGAGCTGCCATACCAGTCCCAACGTGAGTGTGCGCTGGCCGTCGGTGATATCGGCGCCTTGGACCCCGACGAGGGAGAAGTGCATCTGTTTGCCGAGCTCGATGGCGTAGTTTGTGTTTTCGACGGCTTTGAAACGCATCAGTTCGCTGCCTTCGCGGGGTTTGTTGACGTGCTTCCAGTTGACGCTGCCGGGGATCACTTTGTCGTAAGCTTGGAGGAGAATGCTGCCGTCGCTGAGGTCGTCGAAGAGGGAGTTCACTGCTGGGCGGACATCGAGGGAGTTGAGCCAGAGGGTGAAGACGCGGGCTTCGCGCTCGCCTTCGGCGTCGAAGTCTTCGACTTCGAGTTTTTCTTCTTCCGTGATGGGGTCGAGGCCTGGGTGGGTGTTGAATAGGTTGGCGACAAAGGCGAGGTTGAGTTTAGGATTGCCAGCTACAAGGGAGGTGGGAGAGAGGAATTTGCGGCAATCGAGTCTGTCGGCATTCTGAAGCACTTGTTCAGCTCGTTGATGGAGATCACGGGTTTGAAGGGGAGATCGGCTGCAGACATCAGGGGCCAGCTGATTGAGGAGGATGGTGTAATTGTCGCCTTCCTTGACGTCGGAAGAAAAGTTCGATACTCTGAGAGCTCATTAGCAAGATTGAAGTAGCCAGAGCGAGAAAAGTGTACCTCTTGTCCCACTTTGCGTTCTTTAAGTGGTAGTTGAACCATCTCAGCAATATCTGCTCTGGCGGTAGTCGCAAAAATTGCTCCAAGGTTTCGTCGTCCTCCAGTAATCTATAAAGCTCCGGATGTAGTCTGATATCAATTTTGGACAGCAGCCCTCTCCGAATGATTTGCCAGATCATGCCTAATATCAAATGCTCTCGGCCTTCGATGATGTCTCCACTACCAATATTGACCACAGAACACCCGATACCCTTTGCCGAATTTATCACGATGTTGTTGTTCTCAGTCATATGAAATGCATTCAAGGTCTTGATCTTCTTCCCTGGCCGGTTCAGCACACGCTCATCAATCGTATCCGCTACGCTATCGTTGATGAGCTTCGCCAGCACTAGTCCGTCTTTGCACTCATCAAACATCTCGAAGGTATCCGTTGGGAAAGGTAGCCGTTGGCCGATATCAGGGTCTCCGGCCAACACCGCATTGATATGTCTCGTAAACTCTGTTCGCTCATCCTCGTTGATCGTGTGTGTAACATTGGCTGAGGAGCCTTGGACCTGTATCCGTCCTCCTACGCTGCCTCGTGGTTTGTGTCCTGGAGAAGGCGCTGGTCCTTTGCCCTCAGCGGCATTGCTGAGACCTCGGACGCGACCAGTGGATGCGGGCTGTTGAGCTGAGGCGGCTGTTCCACGGACTTTTGAGATAAGCTGGTGCAAGAACGTTCGTCAGCCCAATTCCCCATTGATTTGGTGTTGCCTAATCAGTTCTGGCTGGAATTGCTCGGATCCTGCCGGGAAACGCTCACATCCACATAGTCGTCCAGCTCTACTCTCCTCGAGCTATCGAGCTCCACTTGCTTGAGTGCCCCTCTGACGACATCATATGGCTGTCTCTCCGACGCCTGGGTCGCCTTGATCACCGTAGCTTCATCCACATATCCTTTGTCCTCGACGTCCAGCTTACGGAAAGCGTCTTGTAAGCCGAAAATATCTTGTTGCTCGAATTGCGGGTATTTTCTGTCCGCGCTCTCAGCAATTGTCTATTCGCCAGAGGAACTCTGCAGGGTGCGAAATGCTCGAAACGTATGATAGGCGCACACGACTTACTTCTGTAGCTTTATGACATTCATGATCGAGGTTGGAGAGCAATTACGTGGAAAGAGAATGGGTGGGGCCCGAAGTGAGCGGCAGAAGGTCGGCTTCAAAACAATGCCGCTGCCTGCTCCGACACCCACTCAGCCACGCAAGCACTTACGCAACGAGCCTGCATTCGGAAACCGCTTGGAAGGACGCTGATTCATTCACTGGCAAGGGCTTTGGGTTGAGGATTTATCGAAATTGATAATGCGACTTCCGCAACAGGATCAAGGTGCGATGGTAAGGAGCCAGCCATGCGCCGAACATCTTTCTCTGTCTCGATCTTGCAATTTGTGTCCTTTATTACAAAACAATCCTGTGCAAGCTTTTCTCTTGTCATCCAGCCTTATATCATTGAGCCTCTACGTTGAATGCATCAACATGTCATCGTCTCCAATGAATCACATCTTTCGAGCACGCGATCTATATGGGCCTAGCACAGGGTCCCAAGGTCTGAAAGAGGCTTTTGGGAGTATGTAGCTGGGCTAGATGATACGGTTGTACTTGTAAGGGTCTATCTGGGAATGTTGGATCAAAGAGAAAGAAAGCTCAATATATTGTAGCTCATCCTTCTAGCTAGCAGCGCAATCCATTGAAGGTGGTCGAAAATTACACACAAGTTGTCGCGTAGACAAGTCAAGTATTTACTAATCAATCGGCTATTGAGTCTTTTGGAGAACACTTGAAATGATTCACACTTCGAGAAGCACTGGCGTCCGTGCTGAAGAAGCTTGGACTACACACAGCAACAGGGTACTTTCTTTGGTATACGGACGAAGTACATATCGACATATCTTCAAAACATCACGACGGTCGATATGTGATGCGCGACCAACCGAACTTCAAGAATTGGTCAATTTCACTATCGTTTCACTATCGTTTCTGCCGAATACCATGTTGAAGCACCCAAAGACGTCGTCTCTAAATTCCAGACTCCTTTGGTTACCGTGTGCCCGCAATGGCCTTGGTTGATCATCCCCTACAAATATATTCCCAGAGGCTATGTTGTAGGCATGCAGAAAACGTGCCTGATAAGTGAGCATGCCACCTTCTTTGACCGCCTTTACGACGAAAACTACATTCTCTGGTCAGGCCTCCGCTTCCCGGATTCCCTGCGTGGGTCGAGCGAGATGTGCCGCAATGCTGGGGTCAGAATTAAAGCTTCAATTGAAGCCAAAAAGCCAGAATACCTCCTACTCGCGATTTTCTTCTCCGGCCTCGAGGTCTCAACAGCCGCCCCTGATACTAGTACAAGCTGTTGGTCCATCTCTCTTGGATTGATGTCCGTATTTCCCCCGTCCTTCGCTAGCTGTAAGGTACCTAGGACTTGCTCCTACGTTCCTTCGACGTATGTAAGCAAGGGCTCGAAGGTCTTGTTCGCCTTCCTGACTCTCGTGCACGCTTTGGCAATTTCTTTGCCTCGTCCGACAAAGGATCATGGCATATCCCCCGGACTAAAGCATTCACCTCGTTGCCACTCCTCCAGCTGAATATCCTGTACCATCATCCCCCTTTCCCTCATCACTGCCTCCAAATACTCTTTCACGTCCTCCCATCCATTTATCTGCGCCCAATCCTTCGCCGTATACCCCTTCTCACTCCTCTTCCCAATATCCACACCTTTCGCAACCAACATCCTCGCACGATCCACAAAGCCTTTTCGCGCAGCCATATGCAACGCCGTCCCCTGATCTCTCCCCAAATCATACTGTGGTATTGAATACGGCCCCTTACCCTCATATTCCCACTCGTTAATATCGCAGCCGTGATCAAGCAGCAGAGCCATCATCTCAAGCGCGAGCTCGTCACCGCCTGGACGAGCAGTCGCACCATGCAGAGCGCCCGTATGCTTCAGAGTCGCGCCATGAGAGAGTAGAAGCTGAGGAATTGCCAGATTGTGTGCTCTGGAAGCCGCAGCACGTATTGGCGCCCTGATATCTGATCTTATGCCATTCGCATTGGCGCCATTCGCGAAGAACCAAACGATGACTTCCTCGGCATCAGGTCCCGACATCATGAAGTTCATGGTCATTTCTCCATCCCTGGTTGCAGTACTGTTTGTGTCCCAGCCGTGCTGTAGGAAAAGTTTGAGGGTTTCAAGCCGATTAGGAACATCATCGCCAGACGCGATGATGTTGGCGGAAATGTCGATGGGGACGCCATGGTCGAGTAGGAGCTCAATGATGGGCAAGTTTCCCCGGCCTATGCCGGCCAGCAGGGCGAGACCCAAGTCACAGCGGCGGAGAATATCTCGGCTTGAGTGCGCATCGAGTATTTCCCGAAGTCGATCGATGTTTTGTGCGTAAGCTGCGTTCCGGAAATCCACACGGATCTCGTGGAGATCCCATTCGTCCAAAGAGGACGCAGGGGAAGCGGGGGAAGCGGGTGAATTGGGGGAACGCATTGTAGCAGGTAGGGTAGTGGCGAGTCTTTGGGGAAGAACAGAGTGATGTTTGGATCAGATGTTACGTGCAATCGTAAATGTGACGAGCATGTTCTTCCAAGCACCTTTGGCACATCGTCTCATGCGTAATTGTTGGCTCCTACACTGCTTCGAGTATCAATACAGCGTCACAGCGTGTCTGAAACAACAACCGAGCTTGTCGAGCAGATCCGATTTTACAACAGTAAGAAACGTGGCGGAGGCGCGGTGTATAACAGACACCACGGATTCTTTGCATACGATAGTTTCATCCTTTACATGTTGAGGCTGTAAGGCTAAAGTCAAGTAGGTAGGTAATGCCGAAGTAGCACGGCGGATAGATGGATTTACTGGTCGCCAACCCTCTACCCGGATTACCCTAAGTTAGGTAAGTCGTCACGTGCCATGGCTTGGCAACTGCGTACCTTTAAACCACATCCTTTCGAATTCGCTGTTCAACAGACCATACACCATCAAAGCAGATCATGTCAGACAACTTAGACTCCAGCAATGGTTTGTCCCCTCTTCAAGGTCTCTACCACAAAGCCATCGCCTCTCCTCATACAATCACCCGCGCAGAGCGAAACCAGATTCAAAGTCGCCCTACACCATCCGAGGAGGACGCTCTCTGCCTCTCTGCCACTTCCTACACTTTCCACGCCCTCGTGCAGAAGGCTATTACTGAACCTTCTACCCTGACCGACACCGAGGCTCGCATCCTCTCCGATGGCGCCAATCAACCCTCCAGCGCAGACATTAACAAGACCTATGCTGGCTTCATGGCCATGCCGAAAGAAGAGCGTGACTTGATGGATGAGGCTCGGAGGGTGTCCGCGGATTCACAGGAGACGGAAGCAAAATTGAAGGCTTGGGACGTGATAGACAAGAGGGATACAGAGAAGAGAGCAGCAGCCCGGCAGCAGCGAGAAGCCGCGAGGGCTGCTCCGGGACAAGAGCGTGACAGGGTCGAGCAGAAGAAAGCTTGGGTGAAGACGCTGGAACACAAGTGTTGGGCAGAGTGGGGTTTTGTGTGTTTCCGTTCAAGCTACGGAGACGACGAGGCATGGACAAGGGCGAAGGACAGAATGGCAACGATTACAACGGCAGCGCTGGCAACGGTGAGCGCTGCCGATGTTGTGAAACAGACGTGGAAGATACAATATGTGGAAGACGAAGCGCTTAAGGGCATAGAAGCTGAGGGCCTAAGGGAGAGATTCAAGAGCTTGGTCGAAGCTGGGGGTGTTTCAGAGGGAATACGAACGGATTACTTCATATCGGCTGATGATACTGTCGTGCGGTACCTTCAAAGAAGAGAAAACACCCCCATCGTACCTGTCTGGGAGGCTGGATTCAATCCGAACGAGTCGCACGTGGTGGGGTATCCGGGCGCCGTGGCGGTGCCTTGTTCTCTGCTTCTTGCAACGGTGTATCCGATGATGCTGATGGGTGAACCAACACCTCTGCAAACATTACACCTGATGGCTGGCCCATGAAGACTGAAATCATTTGGCACTACATGTTTCAACAAAATTGTAGAGCTTTGCTACGCCGAAATGATCCAAGTCTTTGTTTCTATCGCCGACGAATGAACTCAACTCTAGAATACAAGCACACATAACACAGTCGCGGTGGGACCTTGATATTGCTTCCCCATCGACAGACTCTCCGCACAAATCACCTTGCTCATAACTTTAGGAGTTGCTTCAGCCAAAACGCGATGTGTCAACAAACATCACGTCAACCTCATCTCGTAGTGCGCGAATCTGTCTGATGAGAGCTCGAACCTGCGGTGCTCTAAAGCTGTTCGGGTCTCGGGCATTCTCCTGATTCCAGTTGGTAAACAGCGTGTCCAGGCGCCGTCCGATGAAATGACTGAGAGAATTCTGGAGCTGGGGCACCAAGACATGATATATATATTCGTCCCAGATCGCCACGATGTCTATATTGGCAGTCATCACAATATTGTATCGATTCTGATATGTTTCCAGATGTGCCCGGATATTTCCGATTACATTGGCGAAGTTCTCATTGATGGCAGCCGTGTTCAGATATCCGTAGACGGCGGCAACCTATCGTCTGGTCAGCTGATCAGCTCTCAATTGCAGAGCTCGGACAGAAGAGTCCCCAATAAGATTGGATCGACTGCTTACATTCCTGATCGTACTCAATGCTTGCTCACCATGTGCAATGTCGCTGGTGTCGTCAAGTTGATTGTTGGTCCATGTGGAATCTGCTATAGGGGCATCGCCTCTCCAGACTCGCATTTTCATAGCGTTGAGCGCCGACTCTGCGTTCACTAAATGACTCGGATCTATCGTGTCGCCAAATGCGCCAAAGATTTCATCGACGGGGGCCTCGTTATTGTTAGCTGATCCCTGAGGATCCCACGTGCTATACCGAGTCAAGAAATTACTGCCAAGTCCCAGTGCGTTCTGGGGAATTGGCGTATGTCTGGTCGTCATTTGGACTCCATTTCGCAGGTCAGCTGGGATTCCCATCGCAAACTCTAAGAATCGTGGTAGAGTTTGCAGTTCAAGGATGTGTTCGGTAATGAATGTGGTAGTGCTTGGGTCACCATCATCTCGAAACTCTGTACCGACGCAGTCATCCTCGTTCTCAAGATCGTAATAGCCAGCTGCTGGATTTACTCCCCTAAGAGTCGCTCCGTTCCTTCCATTTGGGTAGGTGTGGCTGTTGATTGTAAATGCTCCATTCGGACCATGCACATCGTACGGACGTTCTCCACCTTGGCCTGCACGACTATCCAATGTTCGCTTGGAAAGTCCAGTGTTATCATCTTCGTCTGCAAGGCTGGGGTCCAGTGTGAGCATGTTGCTCATTGGAAGGCACTTGATTTTCGCGTCAGAGCCAGTCGAACAATCTACCCAATCCCGTTCCCCGAAGAGAGCGAAGCCGTCGATGGCTGGGGCATCGCGCTCCGGAGGGGTCGAATCTCCGCTATGAATGATTGCGACCAGAGGAGTACCTCCAACGCCGTGAGTCACATCGTCGGTCCATGTGGATGAAATACTTCCATTTTGGACGACATCCGATGACGCTTGTAAATCCCTGGTTCTGTCAATACAGGGTCTAGAGCACTTCAGGAGTGTACCAACGCGTCGTTGACAGCTGTCTGACCACCCCCGATAACGCGTATGACGTGCGGCACCCTTGCGGCAAGCTATCTCATGGTCAGTATAAGATCTCAGCGGTCTCTCATAAGGGCATGACTTACGGTGGCGCCCGCATCCATTTCCGTTGTTCCATAGTTGAAGACACTGAACTGGAGCCGAGTCTCCAAATTCAATCTTACTACAGCGATATTGAGTACTGCATACTTGCCATGCTGGATCACAATAGCAGGACCACTTACTCCCGAATGCAGTAATATCACCGCCTCCAGACTGCCTCTTCATTGTCTTGGATGTTTGACTTCCATTGACAGACAGATCTCCAGTGAAAGCGTTGCCCTTAATTGCCCCACCCGCTTGGCCACCAAAGTCACCAAGTCCCAAAGGGGCATTGGTGCTTAGAGTCTTCGATGAGCCACCGGCAAAATTCACAGCAAATTTACTTATGACGTCGTCAGCTTGCATGATGAACAAGTAGCCTTATAGAACTTACCCGTCTATCTGCCCGCTGCCCAATAGTTGAACGTCAACATTAAGCTGGGGTGAGAACGAGACAATGCCAGGATGGCTGAATTGGTAGTTGGTGATCGGACTTGAAAAGATAGGTTTCTCTGGATTGCCCCCGTCAATTTTGAGTACGCCTCTACCATCGAAGTCGAGGGTGCCGTCAAAGGTTAGATCACTGTCGAAATAGCTATATGCTTCTTCGAGTGCTAGCGACGGTGAAAGTGTTCCAACAAGCGTGACACCCCATTTCAAATCGTTCTTGACAGATCCGGAGAGGGAAACCTTGAGGAACCCGTCTTTGCCGCTGGGGCACTTATGCTGAGATCCATCGTCCCCAAAGAGGAGAACGTTGAAATTGTCGTTTTTGAGGCTGGGCTGAAAATCCTGATCAGGGCCAGACCTCAGACTGCTGTAGACTATCTAGAGTCAGTATCGATAAGAGCTGGCCCGGGATGGAACTCACGACTCTTCCAACTGCTAGATAGCGGGCTCCAGTATCTTGGATGAAGCTCTCTCTTCCCCTTTCCTGTCACTGGATCTGCGGCAACGATCTTATCGAAGTAGTCATGGGAGTCTGAATAATCGATACGTATGAAGATGTCGCCCGAGTCTCGTTTGGCCAATTTGAAATTATATGTATATGTAAGGTTATATATAACTGCGCCTGGTGACGCTCGTTTTCGCAGATGGCCTGGTAGGTTCTGATCCAGTGAGCGCGTCACTGAGTCCGCCACACTATATGTCGCAAAGCCGCAGTCTTCTGGCATGCGTAGTATCGTGCCTGGTAGACCATCCTTGTGCATGTCATCACAATTCGAAGTATCCGAGGTGTCCATGCAAACGAATTGCGCCGATCCCGGTCCCGTACCTCTGTTTTGGTCGCAGGACAAGAATTCAAGATGAGACCCATCTCGGCGGCTCAAGCTAGAGACTGTGCCTTCTGGCCCGTCGATTACTACCAGTCCGAAGGCCTGGGGGTCAGAGCCTCCAACGACGGATGGGCCCGAAGCAATCTGCTGCAGATCAAACTGAGGCAAGTCGTCCGATGGTGGCAGAGTGGGAAAGAGTTTGTCAAGGGACACCGGCAAGAAAGGATTTAGATTCTTTGGCGAATTACAGCACATCACCTTTGATCGACCACCACCAAACCCACCACCGCACAGGCTACCGGTATCCCCGGTGGGATCAAGCGCTACCTCGACATCGGTGCTATTCCGTCAGTGCATACCCCCATGGAGGACAACCTTACGTACTTTGAGCATTCATTGTCATCACAAGTCCCTTTGCCAATCCAGTGGCAGCCTTGGAAATTGTATCCACAGCAGAAATTCTCGGTACAGCCTCCTTTACCACTGAAGTAGGCCTTTCGATGCGAGACTGAGTTCGATCTATCACTAGGACAGGCATCACAATTCCCAGTCCACCCACAGTTGTTAACCAGCGCAGACCAAGTGTTTGACGCGCAACAAAAGGCTTGCAATCCAGGCGCCAGACATGCATATGATCCATGTTTGGAATGAAACAATGTGGTCTCTCCGGCATGACACTGCCCGTGGCAGGATCCGCTCCCTCTCCATTCGCAGCTGGATGGCATCGAGTCTAAAGGACAGTATATCTGTGAAGTTGGTAAGCATCTTGTGCAAGGCTCTACTGGGTTCAATATACCCATCTGCTTTGTCCCCTGCCACAATTATCAGGAAAAGGGCCGCCGTTGGGAGCGAGCGCAAACCCGTTCGGATTGTCCGATTCTTCCATGCACTTGCTCATCATACACTTTTGGCCGTTCTGCGAAGCCCAGTTCCCGGTGTCTGTCACAGTGGACCTCTTCAATTCATTGGCAAATGACGGCAGACTCTTTCCAACAAGACCCGATAATGCGCTGAAGTCGTTGTCGTCCTGATCCACGCTCCATATCATAACACCGCCAAGACCAACACTGTTAGCGAAGCCTACCTTTTGCTGGAACGTCGTTGCATCATCATAGCTAACCCATTGATCTTTCGAATCTCCATACACGAAATAGTTGACGGCAGCGTCCTTGTCGTGAATTACATTGGGTTTCTGAGAGCTGATGACATCCATGATCTCGAAATATGCGAGAGTACCAGCATTTGCGGTGCAAGGCCCAGCCGCGGCTGCAGCCTTGAAGCCACACCCTGGTGTGCTGCAGCTTGTATCCGACAATTGAAACGTTCTGCCGTAGAAACCAAGACCGAGAACGACTTTTCCAGGGGGGACATTGTTCCTCCAGAGAAGGTCCACAGATTGTTTGATTTCTGTAAGATTAGTATGCCCCTGTACAATGCTACCAATGGGGTCAGTGCTGTCCCAAACACCATGTAAGTCGTAGCTCATCAGGTTGATCCAGTCCACATATTTGACCATTGACGGCATATCGAACCAGCGCAGATACCAGTAAGAGCTCGGAATCGTGAAAGATATACCGTATGACCCCTATCTGAGCTGTCGAATGTCTTTCGCATGGTCTCCAGCAAAAGGACATAATTGGCCGTGTCCTGCTTTTGGCCACCACGGTCAGGGGCCCCTGTCAGTTTCCGGAGTTAGCATTCGCCTTTTGAAGGGCAACAGAGTAGAACGACAGGCTTGGTAGAAATAAAGGCGTAACACTGCCTTGTCACTGCAAAATTGGAGTAAGGTGACAACTCTGATGGTAATACACCTGATTCATGTTCTGCATTTCAACATACTGCCCTGAACTCACCGGGATATTCCCAATCTAAATCGACGCCATCGAAGCCGTACTGTTTCATGAAAGAAACGAGGTTGTTGGCAAACTTTTGGCGCTTTCCAGGGTCCGATGCAATATCAGGAAAGACGGACTGCGTACTTGTCCCATTGTCTGAAAAGGTCCATCCGCCAATTGAGATAAATACTTCCAAACTTGCGCTATTTGACTTCAGGGCACGGATGTCCGCGGTTTGTGTGAACAAATCCTCGGGGGTCTTTGAATCCATGGTAGTAACTTTGTATGTCGCCGGATCGATGTACGCAAATGCAAAATTGACATGAGTCAATCCATCCACAGGGATTGCACTTGGGGGAAAATTGCGACAAGTCCGGTAAGAAGACCAAGATTCGTAGTAACCAATCACCTTGTTGAGCACCTTGGTCGAGCTTCCGCCAGCAGGGACTTTCGGTTCAAGAACGCAATTGCTTTGGCATTTGCCGGTGCAAAAGTCGCTGGTAGATCCGCAAAAGCCAAATTCGCTGCAGCAAACATTGAGAGGACACTCTTTGCCAGGTGGATTGGCCCATGACCCGCACTCGGCTTTGGCATCACACTGCGAATCACAATCACTTCCGCACCAGGCAGGTCCGAGTCCACATTCTCCAGTATCTCCTCCGCTGAAACTCCCACAACACGCGTTTGTCTTGCAAGGTGTACCCTTTTTGCACGCATACTGGTCCCGCTTGAAAACAGTAAGGTTTGCATCGTTGACCAGATCTGCGTAATCGTCGAGGCTTCGAAGTGCTGTTGCTGTTGAGTAGTCTTCGTCTTTGCTATCCAGTAAGTTTATTCCTTTCAAAAAGGCAAGGAAGCTGATTGCGCCATATAGAAAGAGTATAGATATTCGGGAAAACCACGGCGTAGCCGACTGACGGATGCGCCGGGCATCGCGTCTTGTCATGTCTACAAAGGAGGGAATATGGAAAGAATTGATGATGACCAATAACTGGGATCGACTTAAAACGAGAGACTGCATGAAAGGAGAGGCGAATGTGCTCAAAAATCGGTCATCATTGATAGAATGAAAGGAGCGTGCAGTTTGATTCAGATAGCTTGAGACAGATCAACATGGTAATTTAGGAAGGACAATATCCAGGCCGATTCCAATATCAGGATCTGATCCTACCGAACTCATGAACGCTGGGACTGGCACTGTTGGAGCCGCGGCGGTATCTGCATAAGCGTGCGTATCTTGAAACGCAAGGATGATCTTCGAATTAATTCCAGCACTGCCCCTGGCGCGAGTGCCTGTCATCTTCGAAGCTGAGCTGAGTCTCTGACAGCCGAGGAGTGAAAAAATCTGGATGGGAAGATATTGTTGGCTCGTCAAATAGTTGAGATTCTTCGAATTCTTCGCGTGGTTTCACTAAACGAGCCAGCGGCCACTCATTGGAGTACTACGCGCCGGGTCCTGTACGCATTAATCCTCCAGGATTCGCAGTAATGCACGTTGAGTCTCAGCTGCCTAACACCTTCCAGAGCCGGACCAATGGTGGCTTATTTGTGATTGCAGTCGACCAAGGGGCGGAGCTGTGGAGAGTCTGTGGAACGACTTGCTTTCAATTTTCCAAGAACAGCCGACAGGATGAGCGCTTGGCATGCACTTTTCTCCATGCTCTCAAATAAATTTGCGGAAGGCATCCTGCACCAATATACGCTATTCACCTCATGAGGCGCGGCTCCAAGAGCTGATAGATCACAATATCGTATAATGGAGGATTCCGCATGAGTTTCATCCGTTGCCAATTATCTAGCCCTCGGCATGTTTCAAGGACGACGATCAATCCCACATCCCATCTGGACGACCAGGAGCGTGTGACACCGGGCAGGCTTCTAACTAGCCTTACTTGAATATAGGGTTGCCGTCTACACACTCATCTCTTGCATCGCGCTCATTGCCTTTCGGGCAAAGCGAGACTTCTTGTATCATTGGTAGAGGTTTCGACGAGGCAGACATCTCCATAATATAATCATCCTGTCATGAAACAATTTTGGTTTGAGTCAGGCAGGCTCCAGGTACGTCTTCCGATTCACTAATGCTTCACGTTCTTCTTGCGAATGAATTATAACTATTTTTTCCTGGGCGGGCTTTTCACTAATGCTTCACGTTCGTCTTTCGAATGTACTTCAATTATCTTGTCATGGGCGAACTCAGCGTCCAGTTGCTTCATCCCATAATACAACATAGCGGACTTCCTTGCCCCAGGGTTTGGCACGCGTCACTTTCCTCGATAAACTGCATCGATAGTCAGCCAAATCTCAACTATGCTTTTGAGAGCTGCGAACAAGACCCACTCTATTCCTCTCGACGCAACAGCTTGCAATTTCGCATCTTTCTTGGGGATCCACGGATAAATCTACCTACACCCTGCTAAAAAGCTACGAAGGCGGGTAGTAGAGTGGTATGCTTATGACTCTTTCTCAACAGGTCTTTCTCGCTCTCCGCTTGTCTGGCACATTCGCCCAAGTCTTCATTGGAAACGGATCCTCTGATATCACCAGCCAACTTCAGTCTGGTGTTCCAGATGGTCTTTCTGCAGCTTGCAGGTACGTATGGACTTCACTTGTTTTTGCTCCTCCAATGAAGCAAAATTTGCAACCCTGCGATTTCAATTGAAAGTGGTCAAGGATACTGAAAGGCTTCACTGCGAAACGTCTGAGCAGAACCCTTGAAGAACCTGAGTGGGTTCATCTTCACCACAGCTCGATCATCAGGTCTCCTGCAGAATCCGGAAGCTCGACTTGTTGTTTGCTCAATCATCGTCCGAATTCACTGCTTAAGAGACCATGCTGAGCTCTCCAATATGTAGTGCAACTTTCAATGAGACCGTCAGCTGTGCCTGTACCTTGCCGCTCATCAGCTCATCAGCCTACCGCCCCACCGAAAGCGAGCTAGCCGATTTGTGTACCACGGACTGTCTGCAATCTCTGGATAACCTTCGTACCAAACAACTAGGCTCTTGTAGTGCTGATGTTGTGACATCTGGCGGCTCTATCTATCCGCCCACAATAGGAATAGACACTCTACTCTTCACTTACAATTATACTTGCAAAAGAGACAGGTGACGTGCCTACCATCAAATCAACGTTACGCGATCGCTGATGACCGAAAAGCTCTTCGAAGGCCTTCTGCGCCCCGCTAATCGACGCGTGGGGGGATGAGACGGCGCCTGCAAAAAATGAGTCCTGTTCGGATTGTGTCCTCGGAACACTACAGATTGAGCTTGACTCCCCCTTTGGATACGACTCTAACCTGGCCCAAACTTTCAGCTCGCTGATCTCATTGTTAGTGACCATATCTTAGCACATCAGCGGCATTAGTACTGATATTGTGTCTTAGATGTGGCGCAAACAACTATCCGACTACTTCTCCTCCTCCGTATACCGTGTCCGGCAGCCACACTACCGCAACTACTTCAGTCACCAGCGCCAGTAGTACTATAGCTACACCAACATCTCAAAGCTGCAATGACAATTATACGATCAAGAGCGGCGATACCTGCAATTCAGTCAGCATTGCACAGAAAGCTTCAACATTCTCTCTTCTTTATGAGAACGGTCTACAAGGATACTGCACCAACTTCCCTACTCAGGGTTCAATTTGCCTACCACAGACTTGTGATATCTACACGGTGGCAACTAAGGACACGTGTTATGGCATCGCGCAATCGTTCAGCCACGAGAAGACGTTTAGTGTCTCACAGCTGATCTCTTGGAACTTGAACATCAACAGAGACTGCTCTAATATGGACCAACTTGTAGGATACCAGATATGTATTAGGTGGGTTGGACTGTGTATGTTATCCAATACTAGGGCTGATGCAACACTCTATACCAGTTTTCCGGGAGACACTGCCGCCTCGAATGCCAGCAAACCAGCCACGCAAGTTGCGTATGTATTGCACTGGTATATCATCAGAACGCATGTACTGATAGGTTCTTGCGACTTAGACCTCGCCCTACCAATGCTCCCGATGGTACCAACGCAAATTGTAAGACACGCAGCTGAAAGAGACTCAAATGTCCTCCTTGTCCTATACTCTATGGAGGATATGTTGTAGCTCGTACAACTTCGTTACTAATAGACTGTCTTACCTAGGTGCAATGTACTACAATATCTCATCCGGCGACACCTGCGCATCAGTGACAATAGCGATGGGCATATCCCTAACCGATTTCTATTTCCTCAATCCAGAAGTCAACGCAACCACCTGTGCAAATCTCGAACTGGGCGAAAGCTATTGCGTCAAAGCCGTGGGCAACATCGCATCGTATCCCGGTTATGGGTTGGTGATTCTTGAGACAGCAGCAAAAGCACACATCACTGACGGAATCATCATAGACGAGCAAATGCATCAGGATCTGCGAACCCATGCCGAGGGTTTTCACAGCCTGCAAGCTGCTATGTGACAACCTATCCGACCGCACCTGCGTGGACGTGGCCTTCGGCTACTGCTTCGCCTCTACCTGCAACCAGCAGCATGACAGTCGAAGGTCCCTTCCCACTTGCCCCCGGGACAAAGGCGGACTGTTCAGTGTATGATCGGTACTTTGCCACCAACCCCTCTGGCAATAGGACACGCTTCAACATCAACACTTGCTACAGCGTTGCAACTATTCATGAAGGTACGATTTGCATGTCCATTCACAAAGTTATGCCGTTGACACAATCTGGGTTTCAGTGACGGTACAACAATTCATACAGTGGAATCCCTCCTTGACACTCCCTGCCTCCGACCCTAACACCGGTGAATTATCGCCAGGCTTGCGCTACTGCGCCGGCGTCAGTGGTGTTGCTTCTACACCTCCTGCGACAACTGCAGCTACATCGACATCGGCAACAAAGGCGGCAAGTCCTACCTCAACAGAAGCAATGTCGGCCACAACCCCGACAGCTCTGGAGCCCCCAGGCCCAGTTCAATCGGGGATTGCGGCGACGTGTAATAGCTACACGCTTGTAGCTACTGGTACGCATCTCTTTGATGAATTGTATGCAATTACTGACAGTGAAGCCTAGGCGACTCTTGCGCGGCTATTGAGGCAAAGTACTCTATTACGTTTGCGCAGTTCCTGGCGTGGAATCCTGCTATAGGATCTAATTGCGAGAATTTGTGGGTGAATGAAGCTTACTGCGTTGGTGTATCGAAGTGAATGTAAGAAGTGCGAGTGTTTTGAACGTAGGTTCATTGATAGTTTGGTCTGTGACGGTCCTGAAGGCATTACAGCTAGGAAATGGACATTGCTTCGGAGTACCCCTCGTAGAGGTTTTTGACAAGCAATACACCGAGCTTCTCTAAATGTCGGTCACGGGAGATGCTAGATCTGCGCCAAACATAGAGTCTCCCATGCCATATCTACCATCACACCGATGGTGTTCGTGCTCCGTTCATTCTTGATCACCCCACCCTCTCTGGAGTCCGACATGGATGAAGAGAAACTACTCTCTATATCAAAAATCTCCTTATAATTATAATTTTTTTAAACGAATTGTTTAAAGCAATACTTAGTGAATTCAAATATATACTAAGAGGCTAAGGTTATATAAGCCTTATACTAGCTACTAGGCGTAACTACTAATAGTTATAAGAGCTTAAAGTTTAGGAAAAAGCTACTAGTAGAAATCTTTAAGATTCTAGTATAATAGCTTATATAATATAAGTACTTATATAAGGTACTAGTAAGAGGGACTTCATCTAGTAATACTACTTAATTCATAGTACTTATAATATATATCTTAAATAGGAAAATTATTTTAAGTATAGATGTATAAGATAAGTTAGAATAAGAACTACTATATACTGACTATATACTTAGTAGAGAGTATTCTACTAAGTTTCTACTAAAATTACTAAAGATTCTCCCCTTATCTACCTCTTTATTAAATACTATATAAGTAGCCTTAGCTATTATACCTTAGTAAATCTTAGTTATCCTAAGTAATAATAGCTAAGTAATAGTTCATTAACAGGGATATATATATAAATTTAAAGATACTCTCTACTAAACTACTAGTATGCAGTGGTTTTTATTACTAATTTGCTAGGTACATCATGTTTTGATATTCGTTCTCGGGCACGCTAAGCCCTACCCGTGGACCCTGTAGATCACGCATACACCATAGATATAATCTAGCATGACTATACCCAACGATGCCAGATTCTTAACGGATAGTATTATGATTCTTGGACGTGGTGTATCGTCTTACGAACGACTTATTACAGGGCTGAGGCTAATTTCTAATACGAAGTGCATGAGGCTCTAGCTTGACCAGGGAATCAGTTCGCCTCAGAGTGTAACCCACTTCGACACAGTATGCAAGCCATACCTTTCCGGCATCTCTCTCGGGCAGGCCACTGCCGGGCGGTAGAGCAAATCATGAAGTATGGCAACATCAGGCGAATAAAACAATCGCTGGAACGCGTGCATGAAGCTCGTGCATATTCAATTCCCTAGCGTCATTTTTTTCCACAATCGCCTTGTGTCACGCCCCTGGAACCCTCGCAAGTCCTCTTCTCCACTAATGGTGAGCTCGATGCTAGCGATGGGCACAGCTTTCACCAAGCAAAACATTCTGAACTCTGAGGACATGATCAACTTATTATGATGGCTCCTCAAATCTCACCTAAAGCGGTCATCTTCGACCTGGGCGACGTCCTTTTCTCGTGGTCTCCAAACACTACAACTACGATCCCAGTTCAAGTTATGCGGAGCATCCTTTCCTTGCCCATCTGGATCGAATATGAGTGTGGCCGCATAGAACAAGATGAGTGCTACCACCAGGTCGCGCAACATATCTCAGTACCTTCCTCTGAGGTGGCCGAAGCATTTCGCCAGGCACGAGAATCGCTGCAACCTAACCATACCATGGTGTCCTTCATTCGCGAGCTGAAAGAGAAATCCCAAGGAGCGTTGAAAGTATATGCTATGTCAAATGTCTCCAAAGAGGATTACGCTTTTCTCTCCACGAAGATGGTAGACTGGTCTGTTTTTGATCGAATTTTCACTTCCGCTTACGCTGGTATGCGTAAACCAGACCTCGAATATTACCGTCACGTCCTTGAGGAGACTAAACTGGCCCCCGGAGAAGCTTTCTTTGTTGATGATAAGACGATTAATGTGCTTGCAGCGAAGTCTCTAGGTATTATGAGCATCTTATTTGATGAAACCTCTGCCGTTATTCGTACCTTGGGAAACATTTTCGATAGTCCGGTCGGAAGGGCTTATGAGTACCTTTATCGAAATACAAAGCACTTTGATTCCATCACTGATAGTGGTGTTGTCGTATCGGATAACTTCGCACGGCTGCTGATTCTAGATGCCACGCAAGATTGGTAAGCATTGCGGATTATGACTAAACATTGGCAACTTACTTGACCATTTTCCAGGAATCTGGTCAATGTGGAATGGCACTCTAAGCAAACTTGAAACTTCTTTGTTGGCGAATACCACTGTTTGTCAATCTTTTTGCACGATCAGAGAGTTGATACGGTCCATGAATAGGAAAGCCAACACTCATTCCAGATGGCTATTTTCCTGATGACCTCGATACCACTTCGCTTGCTCTCACAGTACTACGGCCTCAACCTGACGTGGTCGCGTCGGTACTAGATAAAATGTTAGAATATGTGAATTTCGACGGTACATTCCAGGTGAGCCATGCAAACGCAAGCAATACCTTCAGCCTATGCACAACCGCAGCAAATGTGATGGAGGACACTTTGCTCATGAGAACGTTCAGACAGATTTTGACCGCAAGAAGCCTCGAGCCGATACCATTGTCAGCGCAAACGTACTAGCATGCTTCTATCACTTTGGACGCGGCCATAAGCTCAGGAAACCCCTACAGTTGATTCGCAATGCACTTTTGCATCGTACTTACATCCAAGGCACCCGCTACTACGTGTCTCCAGACTGCTGTCTATTCTTCTTCGGGCGCCTCTTGCAGTCTTCAAACGACGCCTACCTCCAAGCCACGCTAGGTCCCCTCCTCAAAGAACAGACACAAGAGAGAGTTGGACAGAGCGGAAGCCCGCTGGATCTGGCAATGCGGATCCTCACATGTAGCGTGCTGAATTTAGACTGCGGCATTGATCGTCGCGCGCTGTTGGACGCGCAGGGTGAGGATGGTGGCTGGGAAGCAGGCTGGTTGTACAAGTACGGGTCGACTGGGGTAAAAATTGGCAACAGGGGTGTCACTACAGCGTTGGCCGTTAGGGCCATCGCCTCTTCGGAGAGCACTTCAGGGTTGAGGTGATTTTGGGCGGAAGGTGGTGCTCGGCAAGCCTAGGTACCTACTATGACTAGTGCGCATAGAACTCCTTCCCCTGATGATATACGTCTGAGAAAGAGCGGACATCAAGGCTCGGCCTGTCCATAGGAGCCTCAAATTGGCTATTTCTTTCAGCTCCAATGTATTGACAATCTCCTGCTTTGATATTCTGATTTGCCGCTAGTCGCATTAGTCATTTAGTGATCTTCCGTAGGGAGGTCTTGATTTTCAGGATAAGCGTCTAGGAAACAAAGCTGAGACATTCTCGTTGAGTCTCGGCTTGTTAGGAGAATGGAATGTATTCTTGCCTTTAAGTAAAAGGTAGTTAGTACCTTACGTGATCCACTTTATTAAAAGTCAAAAGCCATATCGCTAACTTGTCGTATGCTTGTCTGGTACGAGATGGCAAAATGCCAATTCTGCTACTCTGGATCCGGATTTTCGTATTCTTCAGACACGCGGTCACAGCAGCCTTGCAATTACCGATAGAGCTTTTACTTCTTCAGATTCCAGCCCGAGTCTAGTTCGCGTTTGCTAGATTCTTCGCTTACTCTGCGAACAGTGTCAGCTTTTAGAAAGAATAACGCATCGAAGGTCTTATATTGGGCTTAAATATAATATAGATTGCATTGAAGGCTAGGTCTTGTCGGAACCACTAGCATACAAAGTCTAGGTGTTGAGGCCTGTCTCTGATACCAGAGAAGCTGATATCACAACATCGACGCACTTCTCCTGGGTCATTACCACAACTAACCCAATGCGACAAATTTGCTATCCATGTTAAATTCGATCATGGTACCTCACAAATATTATTGATGCGCTTCGCTTTGGGAGGAAGATAATGTCTGTAGACAAGCGTTTCTTTGGGTCCGGAATGCACGAAGAGACTTTGCTCTCTACACTAGCATCGTTTTTATGGTTGCAATTGGTGGGAGGGAGATTTCAATGTGATTTGGTGAGATAGAATGTTTCCTTGGAAACTTGGGGTCAAGGTTGCCTTGTATTTAGCACCAGGCGCGGCAGTCAAGGGATGCGAGAGCTCAGAGCTTGGGAAAAGAAAACTGGCATCTTTCAACGATTTGGCGCCACGGAGATGCATTATACGGCAATCGATGGTGGGAGGTACGGCGCTGATGAAGGCGAGGACGCTTTGTTTGAGGACGCTGTCTTGCAGCACCTGCAACACTCGTTCGGCAGCAGGATGGTGGTTCACTTCTGGGAAATCTTGCACCGTCTCACGAATGACTTGCGCCAGATGTGAATAGAGCGACTTGTATAGATTCATCGTTGGTCAAAATTCAAGCCATTGATCAGTCTCGGCACATTCAAGGACTCCGACGCCTACCACTCTTCCAAGGCGCGAGAGCTCGGACCTAAACCACGTTGCCTGCTTGGCATCCACGTCTCCAAGGCACGAGGCAATAGTTAAAGGCCACACTATGAGAGTAGCCATGTACGGCCTGATGTTATCGTTCGTGTCCAGTGTTATCAACTTTGGTCGGGTTGACGACTTGGGGTTATTTGTGACCTTGAACCTCTGTAGACAGAAAGGAATGCTAGATGCTAGATCATTGGCCATGCTTGTCATGTGGAATAGGCATTCCAAACGCTGCCCAGAAGCGGAGTTATCTGGACTTGGGGCACTAAGTTCCAGGATCCTCAAACGCGTACTATTGATGAGCAATCTTGTCGCGTAATAAAGGTTGCAGGCGGCTGCGTGAGCAAGATTTGAGTAGCTATGGACTGTGGTGGAATAGAAATCTCTTATAGGCCAAGGATGAGGTTCTGACAGAGTATGCCGCTGGTGACACCAAGCACCAGGAAACTGGGCTGTTAGTTTTTGCAACCCCATGTCAAGATCTTGTGATTCTTTGTTGAGTTCCTCGGCTGCCGAGTTTAGCCCACGAGAGCTGCGATATTGGCTAGTGTCCTCCTTGAGAAGCGTAGACAGTCTCTGACGGACATCGGAAATTCGTACAACGATGCGATCATACTCAAGCTCTGGACCATATTCGCCGAAAGCGGTTCCATCCAGCATCCATTCCGGCAACGCGATATCTCTCATCAGAGCGGACCTGATCAACCCACGTCTGGTATGCTTAATGACATCTGTCGCAGGCTGACTCTGGCTTAGCTGGTACTTCCAAAACTTCAACGTCGCCAACGCTCCGTCGTGATGCGAGAAGCTCTGCATCGTTGTCACAAATGGAGTGTTCAAGTTGAGACTACCTGGGCGGTAAATTACCTCCTCGTACCGACCCATAAAAGCAATGGCAAGGAGGCAAGCGTCGATATTGCTTTTCCCTAAAGAGATAATCGTAACTTGTGCAACTTTTAGAAGCTGATTGTATTGCTTTAAAGCTTCTATGGCTGCTGTTGGATGGTGCTTTGTTCGTGAAAATACCGCTAGGGCCAAAGAGGATACAGCAAGATCGAGCATCGGACTATCCGCTTCAGACATCCATAGAGGCAAACATTCATCAAGGACACCTTTTGGGATTTCTGCGGCGTCTTTTGATGTCTGCAAATGATAGTGTAAGTAGTACGTAGTTGCCTGTGTTTTCAAATCGACAAGGGCAGGCTGCTGAACATAGTGTAGATTACCAGTGATCTCTATCATCGGAGCTGGGCGAGGTCCCCTTGGGCGCTTCCTATGACCACTTGCGTAGGAATTTTCGTTGTGAATTACAGAGTAGGCTTGGCCAACTTTCATGCCCAGGCAAACACGCCGGGATTTCATGCATTTCAGGCATATCGGCCGAGCCTCATCACACTGCCGCCAGTGTTAGCTATATCCGCATACAGACTAGTGAGTAGCTTGCCTTTACTCGTCGATCTCTGCATGTCTGACATCCCGCACTTGGGAATGGCATATTGCTTCGCAGGGTTTACTTCGAACGTTGCCAGGATCAGTCAAAATGGGGAACAAAGCGTTGGCTCCGGCATAGGTACATCGAGACCTTTGCTCTTGACGAGTCCTTCACATTTATAACAAAAATATGGCCAAGTAGATAACTGCATCGTCGAATGCCTAGGTTTGGTGGTTCAATTGGAAGTCAAAATCTTAAATCGTCATTGGACAACGATCCTAAATTGACAATCGTAGCGCCGGTATCGCCAGGGGCCGGGGTAATAGGAGATGTCAGTGTATGGATTGTTACGGAAGGAACTATTTGATGGGTAGTCTAGTTGCTGACTCGAGTCATCAGCAGCCCTGACAGCGCTCTTGAAGAAGGTAGCGGCACGGAGCGGGAGCGGGACGGCATAGCCGCCCAGCCGCCTCCAGTCGACAACTAGTACTGTAGCAATATCATTGCAGAGGCAAAGGAGGCCAAAGTGAAATATAGACCACACCCCTAAAAATGTTGACGCTTCACTTACATATTGCTTAAGTAGCCGCCAATGCAATGTAGATGCTGTTGCTGTTGAACAGCAGTTTGATGTACAGAGAGTCAACTTTTGGTCCTCGCATGTCTCTTCCAGTACGTCATCGTCACCCGTTAGGCCCCGAACCCTAACTCTCTGCTCTCTCATACTCGCTCGAAAAAGTACACATAAGCGAACTTCTTCATCTCATCCACGTCACCTTCTGCCTTGACCACTTTCTCATCATTGAACAGTACCCACGATTCCTGACCCTCATAAGGAATTGGCTTGCGTACGAATGCTACATAGTGTCTGTACCGAATGAAGTTAGCTATGCTGTTCCTTCCGCAAGGGGATAGAAGAAGCGGAAATCACTTACCCGGCATGGATGCTCGCCCCTTTGTGGCAGACGATGCTATGCAAGCGGAATGTCGCAGGCAGCTCTGCACTACCAGCCACCGCCTTCTCGCCTTCAGGAGCAGGGGCAGTCGTGGAAGCATCATCTTCGCCAAAGTCGCCCTGGTCGTCAGGATGGCTGAACACCCAATCTAAGGCTCTAGTCACATCTCCTCCCGTTTCTTTCAATGCTTTCCGTGCTTGGGGGGCACTGATACCCATTGCTCCAAGCGTTTCGATACTCTCTAGGTTGATGGTCCCAGCAGCGCCGCTACTGTCTGATGCGCCGCCAAGATCGAGCGGAGCATCAATGTCTGGGTCTTCCATATGTGCGAACAACCAATTCATGGCAGTATCGGCGTCGCTGTTTCCTGTGGCATGTAGCGCTTTCTCGCACCGCACTCGAGGAAAGCCCATACCCTCAAGTTGACCCAAGGCAGTCTCATTGGGTGTAAATGCTGGTACCCCGCCAGTGACTGCGTCTTCTGGAAGAAGCTCCTCGCTGTCCTGTAGGCCGGCTGATTTGTATGCATCTAGTTCAAACGGCTGGTCGCCTACAACGACTGGTACGTCAAGCTTGGTAGGCACCCAATTAACAAGCTCAAAGCGACGGGCGTTCACAGCGAGAGTAGAAGGGAAGGTCTTGAAAAGCGAGCGTTTGCTGAACCCATCCTTACTACCGCAAGAAGGGCAAGTAAGCTCTACGACTTCGGAAGCAGTGAACGTGTCCAAACATTCTTTGAGTGTGACGGGCTCGAACTCGTCTTTGGGTTTCTCGCTGTCTGTGGCGCCATTTGCAGTGGAACGTTTCCGTCTTACAGGAACAGGGATCGAGATATTATCTTGCTCATCCATTCGATACCGAACCTTTTTGCAGGACATGCATTGGAGGCGCTGTTCCATAGCGAATCGGAATGACTGAACAGGGTCTTGGAGAGGGCCATCATGTGAGGAGCGGGTGACCAATTTGAGGAGATGAAGAAGAAGCTCGAAAGCGTCTTGTTGACGCATGGTTGAAAACTCTTCATGTCCTCGGCCAACAAGATGCTTTAGCATAGCAGGTGCGAGGCCTTTCTGATTCGGTATTTCCGGGGAGTACTCCGAGGCAATGACATCGGTATCAGGATGTGAGTAGCGGCCAGATAGTAAGCCGTCGGCAAGTTTCCTTAGCTGGGTCTCGAGGTCCTCTGCAGGAGATTGGGAAACAGGAGGCGGATCTTGTGGGTGATAATATCGATTTTGAAATGTGGGCATCGAGAAAAGACATTGAAGTACGCTAGCCAAATAGCAGCTATTGCCAATATTTTTCAGACCCGTGAAGCCGCTGCCAAAGAGCGGTGTGAGCTCTTTGCCATCCTCCGTCGTCATTGCGAATTCCCATTTCAGATTCTGCTCGATCTGCATCTCAGTGAGACTCTTTTCCGTCTTCTCTCGCTCGGCAATATTGATTCCCCAATGGGCGAGATGCTTTGTAAGCTCGGTATCTACACGCTCCTCATTACATGCGTAACAATATATGTCCGCAGTACCTTCTGAGGTGATCGATCCTAGCTTGACAGCCACAGCATGTGAAGTTTCTTCAGTATGTTTGAGACCGTGGCTGTTTCCGCCTACACCTCCGAACTGAGATCGTCCGCACCCCAAGTTTCCACACTGAAGGCATAGCCACAGGTTCTCTTTCAGATCACACATCGAGCAGTGCCCCAAGTCTAGGACCCTGTCAGCATGTGACCTCCATCGTTCTTGACCCTAACGCACGCTGAGAGTCAATCTTCCGAGCAGTCTCTTGCTCTAGACAGAGTGTATGCTCGCAGGGGGTCATCTCTTGCTCCCATGCTTGTACTTCCGCTTGCCTCGCGAATGTATTTGCCTTGAGGACGCCGTCAACAATAGCTGGCAGCTTGCCTGCCGCAGGATCCACATCCTCCACCCCGCATTCGTAGCAGTGGACTCGTGTTTTAGTATCGTAGCGATCTGTTTCTGTCTCTGCAGCTATGGCAAGCTTGGAGATCTTCTGTGGAGGCTCGTCACGCTGGATTCCTATCATCAGCGGTGTCCGACCCTCTTTCAGTAGTCAAGTATGGAGAGGTAATATAAGGATCAGGGCCACGGACCTTGACTCTTTTCCGCGACCTCTGTATATTCAGCGTCAAGGGATGCTTCGAAGTTTTGCTGTGCAAAGAAGCGTGATCTCGCTCGCCCGTGCAACCCCCATTGAAGCAATGTAGACAGACATCCAGTCCAGAAGGATCATCCTAAAGACAGTAAGCAAGGCTGGCATAGTAACGTCAGGTGGCAAGCAGCCGTACAATGGAGTCGAAACACTGCGTACAGTCTTCTCTGTACACTGACTGTATTGCGACCGGAGGATGGAGCTCTAAGGAATGACCGTCAGTAATAGTTTTCAGAGGTGCGCCCGTTCGTATTTACCAGCTGCGTTGACATGCTTGCATGCCATATTCCAGGATCCCACAGGGAGATGATGAGAGATCAAAGGAATTAGGATAAAGTAGTGGAGGATCTAACATGTGGAAGACCTCAGAAACATGGACAGCGAGTGAACAGACCCATTTGATATCAAGAGCGCCAAGAGATTCTACTATATGGATAGGACAACGCTTAGAATTAGGTACACCTAGGACATAAGCAAGTCAGTGACAAAAACCACTGCACACTAGCTAGCGACTTGGCGGAGAGCCCCCACTAAAATTCTATGTAAATTGCCCACATTTCTCCATTAATAACCTATCATTTGTCCGTCGCCGTCTAGAATAGCCTGAAGTCGCTAAGGCATAGTAGCTACTTGCTTATTTATGTACTTAATGGATATATGTTCCTCCTACCCCTGTATAATGTAGTCTCTTGTAGTATAGTCGTCCTAATAAGGGTACTTATAGAGTATTTATTTAGGCCCTTTCTAGGCGTTTTTAATTAGACTTAAGTCTAGTAATAAGGTATAATTATAATATATCTATAGACTATACTATTATTTCTACTTATTAATAATATAACTTAGTATATCTATTCTATAGCTAGAGTTACTATCCTTTTCTAATATAAATAGATTAGCTAGTTCCTAATTAACTTGTTTATACTATAGCTTAATAACGGCCTTTAAGATTAACTCCCTATATACCTACTTTAATATCTTCCTATTATTATTACCTAGTATATTATAGAACGTTAAATCTAAGCGAAAATTATAGCTAATAGTAGCTTATATATAATACCTTTTCTTCTCTTAAGTACTTTCTAGCTCCCTTTATATATATTATATATAATCTTAATAGTATCTTTATCCTAGCTTTTAAATTATCTATAATTTACCTTATAGCCCTTACCTAAAATGATATTTATTAGAAAAGTAGATAGAGAATTAGTCTTTAGATATAGGATATTTCTATAATTTTATCCTAGTAAATTTAATCCTCCTTTTATATAGATCCTTACTATATTAGCTCTTCTTATATATAATATACTTATAGTAATCTATAGCTCCTATTTATCTTTTAATTATATATCTTAAAATATCTTTTAGGCTAATTTTATAGCCTAATTACTCCTAAGTCAATACTTTTATTTCTACTAGATAGTTATTATCTCTTACCTTTATAATAAGCTCTATTTTACGTACTTATTAGTTAGTAATCTTAAGAGAAGCTTTATAGTAATCAGGCCTATTAGGATTATATTAGTAATAGTATTTATTAGTAGTAGAATCATCTTAGTACTCTATATACTAGGAGTAAGTAGTTGTTATAAGTATACCTATAGACCTTATATTACTCGGAACAGTAGTACTTCTTATTATAGTCGGAGCTCTTAGTAACCGACTATTAGGATAATAATCAGTTAGATCTTAAATAGATTAGACTAACTATTAATATTATAATTAGATTCGTTTATAGCCGATTAAACTAATTATATCTCTTAGTAGGATTTCTTATATCTATATAATAGCGATGCTTTCCCGCCTAGATAGGAGCTTTATACTTAACTTATATTATAAACTTAGTTATCTCCTAGATACTAAATATAATATAATTATATTAGACTAGTTTAGTATAAAGCCTACCTCCTCTATCCTTAATACTCCTCTTTACGAGATCTATCTAAATCTTAGATAATAGGGTCGTAATACTTTAAGTACCCTTAAGATAAGTACTTTAGGATAGAACCCTACCTTAAGTAAGTAAGGGATATATCGCCCTCCGCTTAATAATAATAATATTAAAATTACTAAGCCTAATCTATATTATAGAGATAGAGACAAGCTTAAGGATTAGCTTATATAGATATAACTATATTTTAGATTTAATAAAAAGGTAATTTAGAATAAATAGTAACTGATATTTATTATAACCTCTATAAGAGGATAAGCTTAGAAGTAGGCCGTACCTTTTATTAAATAATAGCTAGAAGATCCTAATAACTTAAATAATAAAGAACTTAAGTAATAGATAAAAAGCTTTAAATACTTCTATATTAAGATTCGTAGAGTATTTAGACCTTTTAATAAAAATAATATAGCGACTCGTATTATTTAATATCTAAATTAGAGAAATTTAGTAGTAGAATACTCCGCGTAGTTTTAATAGTATTCTATTAGGATAGACTAGGATAATAACGCGCTTATAATAATATATTAATAAGGATTAAAAGATAACGTTAAAGATAAATTAATACGTACTAGAGTATAAATCGATAACTTAGAAACTCTTATATTAATTATAATTAAAATTAATAATAAGCTCTATAAACGAGTAATAGAGAAACGCTATAATAGCGGAATTATAGGATTAGGATAATTAGGATTCTTTACGGGAGGCTACTAGAATAAATTAAAAGTCCTAAGAGATCTTTATAAATTAATACCTATAAAGCTCGATTTTATATAAAAGAAAGGTAAGTTTAGGAGGAAGAAGTAATATTAAGGGGATAAGAAAGTAATACTTTATTATAGCTATAATAAGCTAGGCTATATCGCTAAGGACTATAAGTTAAAAAATATAGTGAAATAAATTTTGGTTAAATATATTACGAAGAGTACTAATTAAGAAAAACGGACCTTTAAAAGATCCGCCTAAAGTAGAATATAATAACGAAGAGCTAAACGTAATTATATATAAATTACTTATAGTATTTAACACGCTAAAGGTAGATATTAGAGAACTCTAGTAGCGATATAAGGAATTAAGAAAAGAGGTTATTAAGAAAGAAAGAAATATTACGTATATTAAAGTACGACTTAAGGAAATTTAAGATTAGCTAAAGGAACTAGACTTTAATAACAACGGTGAAGATTAAAAGGAAAAGCCTAATTAAGGATAAGGAATTAAAGGAGACTTAAACTAGGACTACTTAAGTACTAGTAAATTATTAGAAGAAGAAGAAGAAGTACCGCGTTTTAAAATAAGTAACTTTAAACCTTATACCTCCGCGTTAATAGATTAATAGATAGATAACTCTAAGAAATAATTAAAATCTTATTAAGAAAAAGTTTTAAATAAACTTTTAATTAAGGAATTTAGGAACGATTCCTTATACCTAAATTATAGAGTAATATATTAGATAGCTTATATAAATAAGTACTATAAATTTCACTACTTAGTACGAATAGGTTTAAGAAGGATAATACGCTTACCTTCTTATTATAATTATACCTAGATAAACTATTATAAACTAAGATATAAGTAGTATCTAATAATAAAATAATAAAATTAGAAGTTCCTAGGCTAAGATTAAGTATAGTATAAATACCTCTAAACGTATCTTAAATATAATAAGGATATAGATAAGTACTACTTAGTTAAATAGTATATATACTTATACGATAAATACTAGAAGTATATATAATAGAAGAAGATTACCTAGTTTCTTCTTAATTTAGGAAAAGAGTAATCCCTTATACTACGGGGAAGTATAAGGAGATTAATATCTTAACCCCCTAAATATAATACTTATACGCGACGGAATATTAGATATATATAAACGTACTAGTATAGATTAATAGGATAAGAATTATTATTATAATAGATTCTAGAGTAATAGGAAACTTCATCTCTTAAACCTTAGTATAGTTAGCGGGCTTACTAACTTAAAGAAAGAAAGTCCCTTATAGTTTATAAATAGCCGACGGGTTAGAACTATTAATAAGAAGTATAGATAAGGAAACTACCTTACTACCTTTTATAATTTAACGCCATTATAAGGAAATCTCCTTAGATATAGTTAGGATAGCCACTTATTATATTATTTTAGGAATGCCTTAATTAAAGAACTATAACCTAGTAATTAATTAGAAGATAAGAGTACTTAAATTTAAGTAAATTAATAATATTACTAGTATTTATCCTATATATTAATAGCGGATGATAATGGATAAGAAAACGAACTAAAGACTAGTTAAGGGATACGTCGCCTTATTTTTAAATAAAGATAACCTTATAATAAAAGGATCTAACTTAATAAGTACTAATAGAGGTTAGTAGGGCTAATAAGTTAGAGTTCTTAAAGGAGTTAATAAACCTTCTAATATCCTATAAGAGTATAAAGTATAGAAGCGCCTCTTTATAAAAGAGATAATAGTAAAAGCTTTACTTAAATACTAACCTTAGGATTATAAGATTAAACTTGAATTAGGGAAGATACTAACGTTTAGACCTATTTATACGTTATTTAAAAAGGAATTTATAGTACTACGCGGGTACCTTAATAAAAACCTTAAAAAGGGATTTATTTAAGAATCTAAATTACTAGTAGGTTATCTAATCCTCTTTATAAAGAAAAAAGATAGATCGTTATAACTATATATTAACTATTAAAAGCTAAACGATATTATAATTAAGAATTATTACCTATTACTAAATATTAGCGAGTTATAGGACCGACTCGCTAGGGTAAAGATCTTTACGAAATTAGATCTCTAAAGGGCGTATAACTTAATTTAAATAAAAGAAGGTAAAGAGTAGAAAATAGTATTTAGGACTTAATATAAATATTATAAGTACCTAGTTATACTATTTAGACTTACTAACGTACTACTAACCTACTAAGTACTTATTAATAATATTATAAGAATATCTTTAGATTATATAGTAATTATATACCTTGATAATATATTAATCTACTCTAGTAATAAGAAAGAATATATCGGCTATATATAAGACATTCTTATATACTTATTATAAGCCGGCCTTCTTCTAAAACTAGAAAAGTATAAGTTTTATAAGACCTTAATAGAGTTCTTAGGATTTATAGTAACTACTAAAGGCGTTTATATAAGCCCTAATAAAATTAAGGCTATATAGGAATAGCCTATACTATATAATATTAAATTAGTCTAGGGATTCTTAGGATTCGCTAATTTTAATAGACGGTTTATTAAAGGGTACTCTAAGAAGGCCTTACTATTAATAGAAATTACTAAGAAAGACACAGGATTTCGATGGGATACTAATTAAAAAAAAGTATTTATAGAATTAAAATAAGCTTATATAGATCTATTAATACTTTATACCTTTTATAGTAGTAAATTAATATATATTAAAATAGATACCTTGGATTTTATACTTAAAGCTTATTTATATTAGTAGAAAGAAGGTAAATAGTATCTAATAATATACTACTTACATAAGATATTAATAGTAGAATAGAATTATAATATTTATAATAAAGAGCTTCTAGCTATTATTTACGCCTTATAATATTAGAGAGTATATACTAAAAGTTATTTTAAACTTATTATCTTTATAGATTATAAAAACCTAGTTAACTTTACTATAATAAAGGAGTTAAATTAATAATAGGTTAGATAGGCTAAATTATTTAAATAATATAAATTTAAGGTTTAATATACTCTAGGAAAAGATAATAGACGAGTAGACGCTTTAAGTAGATAATTTAATTATATAAAAATTAAAGATATTAATAAATAACCTATTTTAAAATAAGAAAGTAATAGATTACTTATATTAACCTAGAGTCTAATAATAACTATACGTATTTCTATAGATACATCCTTGATCCTTAGGGAAGGGTACGTCGACGATCCCTTAATAGAACAGCTAAGAAGTTAGTAACTAGATAAGGAATTATTAGAGTATAAAGGGAAGTTATACTTACTACCTAAGTCTACTAAAGTAGTAATTAGAGATTACTATAATAATCCCTTATAAGGATATCTAGGAGTATCTAAGATAGTAGAACTTATTTAACGTATATACGCTACGCCTAAGCTACGAGCGTTAGTTGAATAGTATATTAAGGAATATATCTATTATTAATAAAATAAGTCTGCGAGATATACTAAGTATAGATAAATTTAGTTTACGGAAGTTCTAGATATATTATAAAAAGATATCACGATAGACTTTATTATTAAACTATCGAAATTAGTTAACCTAATAATAAATAATAAGTATAACTTAATAATAGTTATTATAGATAAACTTACTAAGTATATAATTATAATTCTATATAAAGAAACTTATAACGCTAGTTAGCTTAGGTTCCTATTATTAGACTAACTTATTAGAAATTATAGTATACCTAAATTAATAATATTAGATAGAGATAAGCTCTTTACTTTAAACTATTAGAAGATACTTATCGCATTAATTAAAACTAAACTTTAAATATTAATAGCGTACTATCTAGAGATAGATAGATAAATAGAACGAATAAATTAAATAATAGAGGTATACCTAAGATACTACGTTAATAAGAAATAAAATAACTGGGTATTACTACTTCTAATAGCATAATTAGTATATAATAATAAAAGATTAGATATAATAAAGCTATTACTATTCTTTATAAACTATAGATAATATATAAATCTCTTCCTAGATCTAAGGGTTAGACTAAATACTAAGAAAGCCTTAATAGTAGTATCTAATATAAAGGCTTTATATAAGGATATATAAGAGTAAATTAGCGAGGTTAACTAGAGAATAATAAAAGTCATTAATAAAAAATAAAAAATATATCCTTAATTAAAGAAGGGGGATAAAGTCTATCTCTTCATAAAGAATTTAAAAAGTAAGAGACTAAGTAAGAAACTAGACTATATTAAAGTTAAACTATTTTTAATTAAATAATATAAGGGACCTATTAACTATAAGTTATAGTTTCTAGCTAACGCTAAGAAGAAATATTTAGTATTCTATATCTCTTTATTAGAATTAATAGATCCTAATATACTATTATAAGATACCTTTTACTTCTAGATAGAAGAAGGAACGGAGTATAAGGTTAAAAAGATCCTAATATAATAAGGTTAGAATTACTTAATTAAATAAAAAGGATATAATAACTCTAAGAATACCTAGGAGCTAATTAAGAACCTTAAGAACTATTAGAACCTCTTATAATAATTTTATTAATATTAATTAAACTATCCCAGTTAAAAATCTAGAGGGATTTTAACTTACTTAGAAGATACGTTGAAAAGGAAGTTATTAAAATTAGGAATAGTAGATTACTTATTAGCCTTAACCTCTTTAATATTCTAAAGTTCACCTTCTACTATTTTACGCTCTTATCTTTCTAGCTATTCTAACTCTATAATTAGGCGCGTTATACGTGCCTAGGCCTCTTTTTATTTAAAGAGCTTTCTCTCTCTCTCCTTTTATATATGACTCTACTAGGTAGGGGAAAAGGGAGCTAGATTATAACTATAGCTCTTCTAGGCGCATTTAATATATTAATTTGATAAACCGCCTACCTTATATTTCTTAGAAGTACCGGCACGCTTATAGTTTTTATATACGCGTATTAGATCTACGGGGGATTTAAATAAATTAATAAGGTTATAATAATAAAATATTAATAAGAGCTTTTCAAACTTCTTACGTAGTATAATTAAAATTATCGTAGATAATAAAGCTTAGAAGGGGACCTAATATTACGAGTATACTTATAGACCTTATATTACTTAGAATAGTAGTACTTCTTATTATAGTTAGAGCTCTTAATAACTAATTATTAGGATAATAATTAATTAGATCTTAAATAGATTAGACTAACTATTAATATTATAATTAAATTCGTTTATAGCTAATTAAACCGATTATACCTTTTAGTAGGATTTCTTATATCTATATAATAGCGATACTTTCCCGCCTAGATAGGAGCTTTATACTTAACTTATATTATAAACTTAGTTATCTCCTAGATACTAAATATAATACGATTATACTAGACTAGTTTAGTATAAAGCCTACCTCCTCTATCCTTAATACTCCTCTCTACGAGATCCACCTAGACCTTAGACGACAGGGTCGTAATAGTAGTACTAAATAGGATCTTAGTATTATACTTAATTTAACAATAGGATTTGTAATTAATAAAGTAATTATAAAGAATAATTATATAAGGAGGCGTAGTCTAAGCTTTTTTAGGAATATAAGTAGTAGGTGATAATATAGTAGCTAGTAAGTTAATAGAGAAGTATAGGTAATTTATATAGAATTTTAGTAGAGGCTCTCCGCTAAGTCGCTAGTATATAGTAGTTTTTGTTATCGACTTAATAAGTAATAAATTATCTTTATATCTATATAGTACTATAACTATTTAAGGTTTAGTTAGCTATCGTATACCGCTAAGTAATCTATATTACGTAATAGAACTTTTCTTTTAATATATTCTTTATAACCTACTTCGTAAGCTATATACTCTATTATTAACCCTTATAATATCTATCTAAGTAGGCTAAAAGATACGTATTACCTTATAGTATCTAATAATTTAATAATAACGAAGATCCGTTAATATACATAAAAGATATCGCTAGAATAATAAACCTATAGGCTAGAATTAATAGGCTTGATAGGATTAGAATAAGAGGTCCCGCGTCCTAATATTAGCCTTACGTATCTACTATAGATATTAGCCTTACTTCTCGTATTAGTATTAATTAATATTAGTATTAATTAATATTAGTATTATTAGTATTATTATTAGTATTATTAGTATTATTAGTATTAGTATTAGTATTAGTATTAGTATTAGTATTAGTATTAGTATTAGTATTAGTATTAGTATTAGTATTAGTATTAGTATTAGTATTAGTATTAGTATTAATATTAGTATTAGTATTAATATT
>JAABUK010000911.1_pt1 | contig 59271 bp, 42 predicted proteins | sample 5559141 | NCBI WGS metagenome assembly JAABUK01 (sample SAMN10711869, study PRJNA513367) | rock metagenome | isolation source: Antarctica rocks | place: Antarctica: Victoria Land, Pudding Butte nord | collected 2016-01-03
TATATAGCAGTTAAGCTATACCGATACAGCTCTGTTGACGCGCTTTTCGAAGCGTTGAGGGCTCATAACCTGATGAATGAGTGTATGGAGTGTATGGAGGAAGCTAGCTACGAGAACTCTGCAGAAGCTAAATAGGCCTGTGCTGAGTAAGCCGCCAAGGAGGACCTACAACAATATTTAGCTCCCTCTCAGAAGGCATTCTACAACAGGTACTAGACAGTCGGTCTAATTGATTTCATTCGATTCATGCTGCATTTCCATTGATGCTCAACACCAGGTGCCAGCGTGAACGGGTGCACCGCTTCACGCCGCGGGTGCCTGGTCGAGCCGCAGGAGGGCTGGAAACAATATCAGAGTTACGAAAAGCACATTCGACCGCAAGCGGTAGTTCACCTGCATTGATGTTCGTGAGAATGTGCAGGGGCCACATCGTCAACCCGTCACCGTCACCCTGGCAGTTCCGCATATCTGATTCGAAAACTCGGTCTTTATTCTACATGCTCTCAAGTTGCACTTTATGCTACAAGGTCATGCATAGCTCCTTTTCCTAAGCTAAGAGTTTCAAACCTTCTGCAATGACAGTTGGATTTGTAACACCAACGCTCTGCAGTGACCAATACTGTGCGTCACAAATCCAATTTCCGTGCCTGGGTGCCCTCCTCCAATAACGACTCCCGCACACACTCCATGACCTGAACGTACAACTCGCCGGAACGGATTGCGTCGTATATGGTGCTCATCATCGAACCTGTTGTCCCTTCACAGCCGGGAGCCTCATCGAAAGGTCCCGCTTCGGGTCCGCTGGTCCTTTCTCGTTTAAGGAAAGGTACCCCCAAGTCATGGCGTACATGGTTGTAGACTCGCTTACTAGCTTGTCCAAGGAAGGGTGAGGCGTCTGGGTTGCTCGCGTAATTTTCACGTGTATCTAGGAAAAGATGGAGAGCCTCTTCAGAGCCACGTTTGGCCCACGCCTTGATGGCTGAAAGCAGCTTTGCGTCTTCATTGAAGATCTGGCTAGAGAGAGCGACACCTGTCAGTCGACTGAAAATAACAAGAAATCGTGCGCTTGAGTCCATGCTTGTTGTGGTGTTGAATTCCTTCAGAAAGTTGTTCCACAGCAAGGGAGTCAAGGTCTCAATACCATGGCAATCGATCACGTATGATCCTAGTTTGGTTGAAGCCGACTGTTCAAAATTTGGTAAGAGAGCCTGGAGATATTGTGCTTGTAAAGCCCGCAAGTCCAAGGCTTGACATAGTGAGTATAGGTAAGCAGCTGACAATTGTGACAGCACATCGAGTGCCATATGCGTGTATCTGACAGATATCAGAGCCAGGGAGTTGATCGATTGGTTACCGAGCTCCGCATTCTGAACGTGCGAGCCAACTGGATTAGCGAGGAAGCCAAGTTCTGACATATATGCGGCTGTGGCGATGTCGACACTTTTCATGAGGAAGGATCGGCTGGGCTCGTCGGCTACTAGATTCGGTGGAAGACCATTGTTGAGAGTGGGATTGACGAGTTCTGTGGACTGTGCGAAGAGCATCTGCCCAATACGTTGCAGGCTCAGTCGAATCTTCTCAACAGCTGATGTGATTGCCTGTGCTTGGAAGTTGCCACCATGCAAGACCTTCTCTCCTTCTGCATCAATCAGAGGATTGTCGGTCGTCGAATTGCAATCGATGATGATCTGCGAATGTGCCAAACATAAATCTTCAAGCTGAGGTCCCATCCACTGCGTAGATGTCCTGAGTGCATAACGATCTTGGCGCATGACACCTTCTTCGACATCGGATCCATGAGCAACCACCAATTTCGAGCCTTTCAGAAAGTTGCGAATGTTTCTAGCAGTGTCGAACTGGCCAGGATGTGGTCGAACTTCGGCTATGAACTGATCGAAGCTTTCAGCGGTTCCATTCAACGCCTCTACACCCATCGCTGTGAGGACTTGTGCCAAAGCAGCCAAGTGGTGAGCATCATGTAATGCAAGAGCAGCAACACCGGCCGAAACGGATGTACCATTGGTGACCGCCAGGCCCTCTTTAGGTCCTAGGTCTCGTGGAGACAGGTTGATTGTTTTCAACGCCTCATTGGAAGCAAGGAGACGGCGGTTCTCGCCATGTTCACCTGTCCATGCTTTGAGGTAAGGATTTCCTTGGACAACGCCGGCCAGGTAAGATAGAGGACTAAGATCTCCCGAGGCCGAGATTGATCCTCGCAGAGGAACAAGGGGTATAACGTCAGTGCTAAGGAGCTTAACGATGCTTTGGAGAAGTCCGAGCGTCACGCCAGAGTTTCCAGTAGAAAGAGAATTGGACCGTATCAACATCGCAGCCCTGATCCAAGACTCCGGCATGGATGTCGAAGCAAATGGGTCCTGGTTGGGGCGATTTTGTTGGAAGAAGTGTGACGTATGGAGTCCCTCCTCCGTACCATTTGGAAGCCCATTGGTTTTCCAATGAGGAATTCGGGCCCTGCTTCTTGGACCGGGGGATAGAATGCCATAATGCAGCTGGCGGACAATGGCGTGCTGGAGATTCTTTGTATCACTCGATCTTGTATCTGCATTCCCCCCAAAACCAGTATTTATACCTGTGATCTGTCAATCCTCAGTTCAAGTCTCCTGCGCGCAGTGCACTTACCATAAAGACAATCACCTCTCGCGAGGGCGACTTCGAGGAATTTGGAGCTCTTCTCGACAGGAATACGTGTTGATTCACTAAGAGTGACAGATATGCCATATCTGAGAGGGCATTTATTATCAGAAAAGCTCCACGGAAGGATAGCAAGCTCGACAACATGACTGGCAGGTGAGGAGAGGCTTCAGTTAGGCACTGGAGAAGGTCACACCCCGATGTCCAGGCACTGCCCCGGGATTCCAAGTGTCAGGTTGGGGAGATGAAGCATCAGAATTTCTGGAGACAGAAAATCTTCATTCTTACCTCGCAACAGCGACAATCTTCGCCAAATCGAGTGACTTTCCATCAACAACAACAACCTCTTGCGAATGATCTTGCCCCGCAAATTGCATCAGGCGATCCCACTCTTCTAGTACCAGAGTACTATGCGCCATAGTGTTGAGTTGTTGCTTTGAAATGCAGCTGACAGAAAGAGATTGAAATATGTCAGGTCTCAACCTTGCAGAGATCCTTGAGGATAAGCAATTTAGGAGACGCTCAAGGTAATACTTGTACCTTTTAATGAGAAGTATTTCACTGCGGGCTTGGTGTTGACTTGAATGTGAAAGAGTGAATGGCAGGGTGTTGAGTGTTCCGCTGCCAGCCACTGCGTGTTCCCGCTTCCGGCAGGTATTTTACCTTTCTTCACTGGGCGGGACGAAGTCAGATGAAGGTTGTTTTTGGATGACTGAGCAGCAGCGAGCTGGTGTATTAAAGAGCGGAATTCACATTTGGTGGCACTGATCTTGTCCATTGCTGGTGCCTGCCTACCTGACAATTCTGGAAGGAACGGCGGTGGAGGGCGGGTCTCCAGACACAGCTGAGATTCCTCCATCCAACACGTTGACTGGTATCACCGAGTCCACGGGATGAAAGCTGACCACCGGCTTCTGCCCGTGCCATCACGAAGTTTGTTCCTCAACTGGCCCCGTGGCTGCGCAGTAAGTACAATCTCGTGAGCTCGAGGAGGAGGCCTGCCGATCAATCCACCATCAGTGCAGTCACGTACTGATACTGGAGCATGAACCCACTGCACGGTTCGCAAGCCCACCACAAGCTGACGTCTGCCCGTCCCTCGCAACACTCTGCTCAGCCCCTGCCACATCCTTCTCACTCCTTTATCATGGGTTGGAGTTGGAACAACGGGTCGACGTCGTTCCGGTACGAGCCCGAGGCCTGGTGACAATAACGATGAGACAATCGGAGGGGCACCCAGATGTGAGGCTATCTCCTCAATTGTCATCAGACCTCGGCTCCTGCGTTTCGTTTTTCTGTCAGGCCAGTCCTGACAGGTATCCTCCCGCTGCGTGTCCAAAGCGGGCGCAACGTCGTCTTAAGGTCCTGCTCTCGTCATCAAACTTAATGGCATTCTTGATTTGGCTCATACGCCAGCTGTCTTTGCCTCGCGTCACGACTTGAAACACAGAGTGTGACGTTCTTGGGAAAGGCAAATGAAAGTAAACAAGGGGAGAAGACAAATATAGATCGATGAAGTGGAATAGACAGGCGTTGTTCTCCCGTTCAATCTGATAGATCCATCCTGATGCAACACATGGTACGTAGGCGAACGAATCCGAGTCCTCCAGAATTAGTCTATGTATGTAATATACACGGAAAAGGACGATAGAGACACTGAGCAGGAATGCAATGCGAGGTTTTTATGGCCTCCTGCCGCATCAAAAGAGTATTCAAACGCAAAACAAGAGCTCCTCCTATGCTAGTCCGGCAAGTAGATCACTATAATTCAAAAACGTTTCTCGTTCTCAGTTGCACGCATCAAAGCTGACCCGACAGAACCGCTTCGGTAGCTGCAATCACACGTTAGTCATCTTTCCACACCGAGAACGAAGAGATTATGACACGTACCACTACTAATATACGCCTTCTTTCCATCCAAATTCACCCCAAATCTCCTCTCTAATTCTATCTTGACCCCCTTCTTCGTCACGCTCATCAGGTCCACGGTCCGGAGAATATCGCGGATCTCATTCAGCAGCGCATCATCAGTTGGCAAGCCCGTTAGATCCGACATCTCCATGTCGATCGCGCTATGCCTTCGACTGTTGGCGTTGCCCATTAGCATTGCATCACTAGCAGCAAGACTGAGCCGCGAGGCATTGTGGTTGGCGTAGTGGTTACCAGCACCTGCCAGATCGAACTGCGACACCGGACGCGAAGTGGGTGTGAAGTCTCCGCCGTAGGCAGAGGGAGCGGCCGTGCCAGCGTGATGGTAAGATTTGGTGCCGTAGCTGTATCCTGAGATTTCGCTCCTCGCATCATCTCGCTGGGTTTGTGCATCCCACAGTTCGGCCTGGTATTCCTCCCACTTCTTTTTTGGAATGGTGTTGGGGTCGAATTTTCCTTCGTCGGAAATGACGACCTTCCTTCCTTTCTCCCCGGTCACAATACGTGTGTTACCCCAGCTGAAGTCGTCCATGTGCCAGAAGGCATAGAGGGGAAGGCCGAGCGAGAAGACAGGCATTGCGAGGATGTACACGATCATCCAGCCAATCATTTCCCATTTGCGGCGCAGGATAAAGATAATAGCTTGAAGACCGTAGATGGCGCCGAGCAGGATGAATGCGGTAAGAGGGATGACGTCGCTGCTCAATGAGACCAAGACGATGAGATAGGCGATGTAGGCAACCGTGACAGGTTGAACAATCGTTGAGAGTAGGTCGATGAATACAACGAAGCGCATGGAGAAGCAGCAGAATCCGCAAAGTTGTTGAAGAGGGATCAATTCGATGAGATTGTGTACCGTGCTGTTGATCCAGCGGCGGCGTTGGGACATAAACACTTTCCAGCTATCGGGAGCAATAGTCCAAGCGTGTGCGTTGAAGATGTACTTGGTCTTGTACTTGGAGTGGAATTTCAAGAGGAGGGTGGTAAGGTATCTGTCTTCGCCAAGATGGAGTAAGTTCTTCATATGCAGGGTGTCAACGCGGATATCTGCATAGGCGTCGACGACTTCTCGACTGACAAACAGTGGCTTGCCGGTCTCAGCGGCACGGATGCGGTACATGCTGAAACAGCCGGGAAGGCAGGTGACAGATCCGAAGAGCGACTCGAACGCTTTGGTGAGATTGTGAGAAATATAATATTCGTACACTTGAATCATGGTGATCATGGATGACTTGGCGTTCGTGAGAGAAGTCTCGCCGCAGATGCCTATCAGTCTTGTGTCGTGCAAGAATGCTGCAACCATCCTAGTTGCCGAATCGGGCGCAACCACTGTGTCGGCATCGATCTGCAGCATGAATTCGTAGAACGTGGGATTTACCCCAATGATGTTCCGAATTTGATGGTGCATCTCGAGCTCAAGGGGGCTCATTGGCGCATTGTAGTGAACTCTGTTTAGGAAGCGCATGATGACCATCTGTGAATCACGCTTGCCTCTGTTACCTGGTCGAGAAACCTCAGCAGGCTTGCCAATCTTGACCACGACCAAGAAAGGCACAATGTGACCTTGAACTTCATACAAGCCAGAATATACCTTGCCCATGTTGTGCTGCTTCATGCCTTCCCCGAGGGATTCGAAGCTGAGCGGTTCTGGGTCCACGGTTTCTGAAACACCCAAGATGTCGAGCACAATGCGAGGCGTGGGACGATCATTGCCCTGTCCAATAATCATACCATCGCAGACCACGACAAGCAATTTGCGTTTATCATCGTACTTCATCCTAGCTGCCGAGCCAATGGCACGACGAAGAGAATCCTCATCCTCAGTGTAGGCAGGCACTTGGCAGATGATGAATTTGTCGAGGTTTTCGGGAAGGTTCTTCTTTCCAAACTGCAAAGCGGCAAAGAATTTAAACCCGATGACGCTGCACAGAAGGATAGAAATGGCAAGAAGCACATATCTAGCAAACAGACATTGCGCAGAGTTACGTGTATCTGTCCTTCCAACGTAGAAAAGATTGTCGAGGCAGAGTTGCATGCGACCCCTCAGAGCAGAGTCAAGGTTCATCGCCGTCCAATACTTTGTAACGTCTTGCCCGGCACGCTGGCGGAAGAGGTCAACCACAAGCGGATGCATGAAGTTGGGGTCTACACCCTGGGGAGGCGTCCCGCCGGGCGGTGCAATAGTTCTCCTGCCACCGCGAAGATAATCTGTAAAGTCGTACACGCGATCGTTCAGAACAGCAATGGCTTGCTGTTTACTAGCAAGTTTGCGGACATACTGTGGAGTGAATCCGATATCGCCTTTCTTGTAGTTGGCTTTCAGCATGACCATCTGCTCGAATAACCAGTCTGGACGAGAGTCATTGGTGAAATGTCGGAAGTCGTGGTATTTCTTGTTCAGATCTGTCGAACTGATGACATTGGCGGATCCGGTAACATTGATAGACGAATAATCCAGCTGCACGGACGGATCCACAGATCCATCCTTCCCCTGACATAATGCAGACACTTGCACTGGAAAGAGATCCGTCGCGTCGATGCCAGCATATTTCTTGAGCGCTGATTGAGGCACAATTGATGGATAGTGAGATGGCATGAAGGCACCGAGGTCGAAGACTTGACCTCGAATGGCGATGAAAGCAGTATTCTTGCCCTTTCCATCATGCGCTGACATTTCAGCGGCAGAGTAGACGTCCTGCCTGGGACAAATCAGTTGTGGAAAGATGATAATGAAGAAGACCACGAATCCGCAACTCAACCAGATAAGTAAGTTGATGGCGAGCTTCTCGCGCCATGCAGTGCGGATGTCCTTGCGTTTCATGCGCCCAACCCATTTAATCAGAAAGTCCGGGACATAAAAGGTGAGAAGATAGACCACGGCGAGCCATCGTTTTCGGCTACCTGAGACCACAACATCGTCGACTTCTTCCATTTTCCGCTTGTTGCCCTTCTCAGCCATCTGTTCTCGGGTCTCCAGGTTACGAAACATGTCGCCAGAATTAAAGGCAGAAGCACCGGCCTCTGAGCGAGTGTCGAGCTCTTTGCTGCCGAAATATCCACCTGACTTTATTTCGTCGCCATATCCGTACGGTGTGGCATCTGTAGCTTGAAGGAGACGAACTTTAGAGTCACCAAAGCCCTTATCACTGAGAATGCCCGGTGTTTCATCATCATCCGCGTAGCTGGGTAGGCCTCGATCTTCCAGATGAGCAATGCTTGCCCAGCATCTCTCGCTGAGGAAAACGCCTGTGCTACCGATTCTGGCCTCATTGGGAGGCCACCTTTTCTCATCGAGTACCATCTGAGCATTCTCCATTTCGCTGCCGACAATGAGGGAGCTCGCTTCGGCCAGCCCAAGGAACTCACCAAAAGGTATGAAGAAACTAAAATCCGCGTTCCGCAATCTTTGGCTAATCTCTGCTATTCCAAACGTTTGCACCTGCGTCCGGACACACTTGCTGTCAAACTGATTCGCTATCCGTCGGTCATTAGGTTTGAGGCAGAAAATGAAGTAGGGATTGAGGTTCGGCGCATTCAACGACTTGAGAATGTTGTCCAAGGAGGACAAGAACTGAGCAGCCGCTCCTTGGCTCAGCCCACTGGCATCGACTCTCCTCCCACTAGAGGACATTGCTCCGGCATTGCTAGAGCGGTCGTCCACATCATCGGGTTCTGACTGTGTAGTAGCAGTCCGACCGGCAAATCGAGCTGGTCGATCTCCCTTTCTTCGAGCCATACTGGGCTTCCTCAGCGGCTTAGAGCTGACCTGGGCTTGCATGATCGCAGTCCGATCTTTTGCATGTGTGACTGTATGTAGAGCTTCTTGGCCAAATAGCTGACAAACAAAGTCACTCTTTGAAGAGTTGATGAGATTCATTAGGTCGCCAGAAACGACATCTCCATTTCCCTCAACGAGACCCGCCACAGGATAGTCAACTTCTCCAGCATAGTGCCTCACAGTGAACGACGCATATGTGTTGGTGGTTGCAAAGTTGCTGCCGGTCATAATCGCGGTGGCATTGCCCACGGAGATGGCCGTGTTCTTGTTCTCGAAACGCTTGCGAAGACTTTCTAGCAATTGAGTATCGGTCCTTCCCCTTCTCGTCTGATCGTCCAAGATGCTCAGCAAGCCATTTCCATGCTTCAAGAGGCCCCGTACTGCATCTGAATTGTCGAAGTAACTTGTAGCAGGTACGCTTACCTCTTCAGCCTCGAGAATGCCAGCCTTTCTTTCGAAAAAGCTCTGCAGACAAAAGTTGTGTAAAGCTTCTGTAGCTGTATTGTTGAGTAGCTGATCAAGTATTGAGCCTGTGGACGGGGATTGAGCGAAACCCGGAAAGTCAATAATCGAGACAGTGTTTGCGACGGAGTTTTCGGCGGCGCAAAGCCGCTGGTTGATGTTCTCCATCACATATGCCACTAAAAGAGAATACAATGTTCGGGCAAGCTCATCCGCATTTTCACGGGCGCCCTTGGAGTCTAACATGACCGTTACTCTTTCTCGGTGAAGCGTCTTCGTCTTGTAGCCGAGACTGGTCTCCAGATCCTGCGTACTGAGCCCAAGGAAAGCCGCAACAATACCCAGTTCATCCTTGTTCTGGACCATCGTGACCGTCTCGCCTCCTTCGTGCGAGTAGCCTCCACTTTCCTCTGCGGCGGTGGTGGTAGATTGGCCGGTAGCAAACTCGAGCTGTCCAATATGTAGGATGGCAGCAAGGATCTGACATATTTCAGCAATTTCGCTGCGCGGAAATTCTAGCTTCCGTAAAGCAGTCTTGAAATGCTGGAAGCCCTCTATATCATTAATGCCGACCTTCATTTGGGTAGGGTGTCCGAGATATCGCCATCTCTTATGGGCTACGGATCCGGATCTGGCCAAGCCGGAGCCGCTCGTGGTCACGTTGATTGCGCTGTCAAGACCAAGATGGGACTTTTCAGCCGCACTCGTCCCAGCAAGAAGATAGTAAAGGACATGGAAACTCCTTTCGCCAGTGGGCACCAATGCAATCCGGCTTCTCTCCAGACGGTGGTCCAACAATTTTCCTCCAATGAGTGTAGGCCTGACCGTGGAAGAGGCATCGTATTGTAGCTCGAAGAAAAGACCAGCTTTAGAGGCCGTCTGCGTCGTGACTGATTTCGTAGTGGTGAGAGTGTCAAATACAAATGCGGCTAGCGAAAGCTTTTGAGACAAAGGCGTGGAAGAGAAGGATAAGAATGAGGAGAGGACATGTGATCGAATTGTAGTTTTTCCAGCGCCCGACTCGCCGCTGAACACTTGTCAGTATCGTCAACTGCTGTGCGCTGTCAGTTAAGCTTACAAAAACAAGACCGCCTGGTTTTCTGCACGGCTACCAAGTCTAGCCCATGCTCTTCGTGCGAGGTCCTCAGCCTCGCCCATAGCACTACCCTCTTTGCCGCCATTGGGTCCTTTCGAGGATGTCGTGTAGGTGTTGAGGCATATCAACGCTTGCGAGGAAAGTTTTGCAGTAGGCAACGAGACATGGAAGCTGTCCGCTGTTAGTTGAAGCGATTTTCAGAGAGATTGCGATTGAAAGGCATACCGGCTGGCAAGATGGGCCGTAAGATGGGTGTCTGACTGGAGATGCGCAGGAAGTGCTGGCAAAGAGGGCTGAAGGTGCGCAGGCGCGCTGCCCGTTAAGGAGTTCGAAGTCATGCTGCAATTGAACGACCCGGGGGCCTTTCAGCGCCTGTAGACGATTGTTGACTTCAAGCCCCAAAGCGTGAATGTCTATTGTGGGAAGCCGATGCTATATCTCAAACATTGGACGGCGTCACCCGTGAAATGATCGCCCTGAAGCAATCTTCTCGCTTGTAGCCAGAAAAAGGGATAAGAATCTCGAGAGTCGTAACGGCAACTAAGTCAAACGAGTGTAAAACTTGCAGTAAATGAATAACAGACAAATAACGCTCTTACTCGAAGAGAGCTTTCGGGAAAATAATTGGGAGAACATGAAGGTATCCTACAAAAACATGACCGCAGCTTCTGAGGAGGTTGTGGCGACGGCCCCAGCAGTGGTGGGTATCAACCGTGTATCACCTAGTAACTACAATACAAAAACTGCCATCATACATTTTCTCCACTGCTGGTGCACTGTGCAGCCATTGTTCTCGCCATCGGAACAGTGGAAACTCGCACTGGCATTCAGACTACTGTCGAAGCACGTATTTCCGCCCGCTTCCATTATGACTGCCACCGAGATATCCATCCTCGTCCGCAAAAGCCGAATCCCATTATCAAAGATTCCGCTGTGTGCATCAACAATAATACACCAAGCCACGAATGGTGTCTCTCAGCAACCGCGGGAGGATGACAAACTAAGAGCTTCAAAGCCCCTGGCATGCTGACCCAGTCAAATGCATTGGGAGAAGGGCAGGGATGCAACGCCACAACCCAAAGCGAGGGACGATCTTACTCAACCTGGCGACATGCACGCTGACGCGCCCCTGAATCGAATTTTCCCAGGCTCGAACATCTTGCTGTCAACATTCAGGGAAGGACAGCACTGAAGCTGGGAAACACTGAGCAGCAAGTTTGCCTCAGATAGACTGCGACCATCTTCAAGGAGCACCGGCAAGAACCACCTAGTCTTCACATGGACACATTGCATGGACGATTACGAATGCTCAGACAAGAAAGACGTAAGATGTCTCACAACATCGACCTTCTGAGACTAGTTAGCAACAACAACAGCACCGCGCTCTTCTGCAAGCTTGTGCGAACCTAAAACTCGTCCAGCCATAAACACGAGTCAGCGAATTGGCTGCTGCGGCGCCCCGTACGACGTAAATAGTGCATGAAAGTTCCAATTGCCTCCATCAACTGGGAAGCCGGCTCCGCTTAATGGACCAGTACCATTTTGCCCCATACCGGACCTAGGAAGGGTATCGGCAGCAGCGCACGGTCCTCTCAGTCTCTGTGGTTATTGTTAGGTACTTGGGGTCAGCGTATCAAAAACACTCGGGTATTTGCAGATACAACGGAATTAATACACGCATCTGACGGAGGCCACGTCCATCTGCCCACTCCTGACAAGTTCATAGCCTCCACCTTTGCTTGATCAACGCAAAAGTTTGAGACTTCGTTTCGTCGTTGGAGCTGAGCAGCGATGGTCAATTGAGCTTCGTCATTCGCCAATTGCTCTATACTTTGGTCATTGAAAACACCATCTACCCGTGGCAGCTTAAGGTCAGAAGCAGCCACCCACCAAGCCGGCGAATTCAGCTCTCGAAAGCCCCCTCGTGTATTGATTACCACGCTGTCTGACTTCTGTCCATCTGGTGGGCGCTGTCACAAGGTGCCTTCGACTGTGACCCTTCCTGGCTTGGAGCCGAGCCTGGGAGCGAACGAATTGTCAAGATGGCGAACAGATTCTCTCAGTATTCCAATACCTCCGCTGCAGGTGGTGCAGCGCGATCAGCAGCACAACAGTCTACGCAGGTTTCTACCACGACCCTCCTTAACACTCTTCATACCATATACACCTCGGGACAGACATATCAGCTCGATGCCAGCACCAGCTTGGCTGTGAATACCTGGCTCACGGCGGCAAATCTGAACAATGAGCAAAGATTGGGAGGTGCATTTGATGCTGAGCTCGGTCGAACTGCGTGGGAACATGCCAGAAGACGTGCTGAGGACGGTTGCATTGTGCTTGCGTATGGACTTTAATCTACTGTACCATTTACCGGATATTTGCTCATTGATTTATATGCAGATCCCTACATCAATCGACTCCATCTTTATTGTCTCCCTTTCTCGCTGCGATACCACTTCCTACTCCGCAAATCGCCTTGACTGCTCTTGCAGCGCTGCGACCGTTTCTGACTTGTGTCACGCCATACAATCCTGCCGCCTCCCGGCATTCGTCAATCGCCGCTACATACTCCATCACATTCGCTGGCAAGGTAACTGGTTTGACAATCGCTTTGTCACTCTCTGGCATTGATGTGGAGAAAGGATTACTCGACATTCCTTCGCAGGCCGGATACCGTGCGTTCGACGCGTTCTACTACCTTCTCACCTCAGCTTCAACTCCGGCTGAGCGCGAGTTTCTGGGCCTGAAATCAGCAGCGGACTACTCCCTTTTAAACAAGTCTGGCACATACAATCCGCCCGCCTATCTTCCTGCAACGGACGACGCCGCAGCAGCTGAAGATTTCAGAGCGGCTTTAAAGGCTATTGGCATCAAAGGATCTGCGTACCGAGGCTTCCTTTCGGCCTTGGCCGGCCTTTTGAAGCTTGGTGAGACAACGAAATCCCTGGTTGACGATCAAACTCTCGAGGAAGTATGCGAAGACGTTGGTGGTCTCATTGGCGTAGAGCCAGAGATTCTGGCTCAGAAATGCAACAGGACCGACAGGGAGGTCTTCATTGCTGGAGCGTACGAGGCCCTTGTTGATTGGGTCATTGCAAAAGCCAATGAAGCCATCGCCAACAACCTGCTCTCTGCGCAAGATGGTGCTTCAGATGACGACAATGGAGACATCGTGAACATCACCGTCATTGAGATCTCAGGAGAAGGTCTTGGAAAAGCCGTGGCATTGCGAGGCGTCTTCGACGACAACTTGGGAATCAATGCAGAGATGAAGGAGGACGGTGTAGAAGTTGTTTCTGCAGGACACTCGGTCCTCCGAGAAATGACAAATGCTGTCGCGGAGGTCGAGGCAGATCTTGGTATCACTGGAGGGCCGCTCAGTCGAGAGCGGGAGCAGGACCACGATCGCAGGGAAGGCATCCTCGAGAGGATCGGAGTAGAGGCTGAAGACGGTGGGTTCTTGAAGACTCTTCTTTATCCCGTTGAAGGCGAAGGTCTCAACTTTGGCCGGAAGGGACGATTCGACTTGCCAGCCGTGATCGGCAGCAGCAGAGTTTGGTATCAGCTTTCGCTACATCCAACAGACGATTCGCCTGCGACCTTAGCAACCTTGGCTTCAACAACCTCAGCATGGTCAGCAGGCGCTATCTCTCGCCAACTCCGAGCCTGGAGGCTCCCAGAATGGGCCAATCGCAGAAACAAAAACCTCGACTTTACAGCCGATTTTGATGTAGACGAATTCGATTCAAGGTATTCTCGATTGGGATGCAAGGAGGGCAAAGATGGTGTTGAGAGCTTCCTACTCGAAAGAGGCTGGAGCAACGGCGAGGTGGTCATCGGCAAGGAGAGGATTTGGATGCGAGAGGGTGCTTGGTGGGAGGCTGAATCGATGCTGGACATGAAGCCCCTCGAACCAGAAATGGGCCAAGAATTCGGCATCGCATCCAATCCATTTGCCACAGGCTATTCTGCAAATGCACCGCATAACGAGAGTGGCTTCTTCCCTCCGATGGGTGACACCATGAGTGTTCAGGGCAGTCGCGAGAACCTCCTGGATGGTCGACAGAGCGCCATGGGCCAAAGTTTAATGGCTGGCCGCAAATCTGTTGCCCCTACCATGACACGAACGATACAAACTTCTGGTGGTGACTATGGCCTTGGAGGCAAAGGTGACGATAAGAGGGATGAGATCATCTACGAAGATGACCTTGGCCGCTTTACTGGAGAACTTGATCCGGAATTTGGTGACCCTAAGAAGATCCAGCAAAAGTCGATTACTTTCAGCCGACGAGTTTGGATCGCCCTTGTTTGGGCCATGACCTTCTTAATCCCTTCGTTCGTGCTGCGTTTCGTAGGTCGTATGAAGCGACCCGATGTACGTATGGCATGGAGAGAAAAGGTTGTCCTGGTACTCATCATCTTTTTGCTGAACGCTACCGTCGTATTTTACATTGTTGAATTCGGAAGACTGCTGTGCCCGAATTATGATAAAGCTTGGAATCAAAAGGAGGTGAGTTACCACCAGGGTGATAACGATTTCTGGGTGAGCATCCATGGCAAAGTCTACGATATCTCGAAGTTCTGGAAGGTACAGCACAGTGACTCCAATATCGAAACCAACGCAGCGAGTATGCAACCATTTGCTGGTATGAATCTTGATGTTTATTTCGAGCCACCTCTCAGCCGAGCCTGCCCTGGCCTCAATATCGACGAAAGCGTTACCATGCAGCACAATGATACGAATGCTGTCACGTATCCGCAAGGTCTTCACACATCGGGCGAGCGTTATCAGGCCGACCCAACCACAGCATTGCATTCCTGGGACTGGTACAATATAAAGTTCCTCCCTAAAATTGCAGAGTACTATAAGGGCGATCTCGTCGTCGCCACGGATGAAGTTTACAAGCAGGGCCAGGAGGATGCCAGGCAATGGATTATTGTTAATAACAAGATCTACGACCTGACAGATTATTTCTACACTCTAAAGCGCATGGACAACTTCAAGACCTACCAATTCTTCCCAACATCAATCACAAACCTCGTCAAGAACAGTCCCGGCACAGACATTTCGAACTCCTGGGGCAGCAGTGCTGCATTCCAGAACAGTCTTAACTGCATGAACAACGCGTTCTTTGTTGGAAAGACAGACTTCCGCAAGACGCCGAGATGTCAAGTCAACAATTACATCTTGTTGGCCTTCACAATAGTGCTTTGCGCCGTCATTCTTGTGAAATTCCTGGCGGCGCTGCAGCTGGGCTCGAAACGACGCCCTGCCGCTCAAGATAAGTTCGTCATTTGTCAGGTCCCTGCGTATACCGAAGGGGAGGATCAACTGCGAAAAGGTCTCGATTCACTTACCGCCCTGCAATACGACAACAAGAGAAAGCTTATTTGTGTTATTTGCGACGGCATGATTGTAGGTGGTGGAAATGACAGACCTACTCCAAAGATTGTCCTGGACATTCTTGGAGTTGACCCCAAAATCGACCCTCCGGCATTACCATTCAAGGCCGTTGGCAATGGAAGTGAACAACTGAATTATGGCAAGGTCTACTCAGGACTCTACGAATATGAAGGCAACGTCGTTCCGTACATTGTCGTTGTAAAAGTGGGTAAGGAGTCTGAACAAAGCAAGACTAAGCCAGGAAATCGTGGGAAACGCGACTCCCAAATCCTACTGATGCAGTTCCTCAATCGTGTCCATCACCGAGCAGCCATGTCTCCACTGGAGTTGGAAATGTTTCACCAGATCAACAACATCATCGGTGTGGACCCGGAGTTGTACGAGTATTTGTTGATGGTGGACGCAGATACAAGTGTGAAGGAAGATTCGTTAAATCGTCTGGTGGCAAGCTGTGCCAATGACGCCAAAATTGCTGGTATATGTGGTGAGACGAGTCTGGAGAATGAGGAACGAAGTTGGTGGACTATGATCCAGGTTTATGAATACTACATCTCCCATCACTTGGCAAAAGCATTCGAATCGTTGTTCGGTAGTGTCACTTGTTTGCCTGGATGGTAAGTCCCTTGGTCTGAAACTTGATGAGCTCGCTAATTTCTGTAGCTTCTGCCTGTACAGACTTAGAACAGCTGACAAGGGTCGCCCTTTGATAATTTCAGACCAGGTAATTTCGGAATATGCTGATTGTGAAGTCGATACGCTTCACAAGAAGAATCTCTTGTCGCTTGGTGAGGATCGATATCTGACAACCTTGATGACCAAACACTTCCCAGCAATGTCTTACAAGTTTATATCGGATGCCTATGCCAGCACTGCGGCTCCAGAAACATGGTCCGTTCTCCTGTCGCAGAGACGACGATGGATCAATTCGACCGTCCACAACTTGGCTGAGCTCGTCTTCTTGAAGGACTTGTGCGGTTTCTGTTGTTTCAGTATGCGATTTGTGGTCTTCATCGATCTCTTCGGTACTATCATCCTCCCTGCCACTTGCGTCTACCTTGGATACCTCATTTACAGAGTGGCGACTCATTCCGGCCAATTCCCATTGATCTCAATTATCATGATAGCGGCAGTGTATGGTCTACAAGCTGTCATCTTCATCATCAAGCGACAATGGCAGCATATTGGGTGGATGATCATCTACATCGTCGCCTTCCCAATCTACAGCTTCGTCTTGCCTATCTACTCATTCTGGAACCAAGACAATTTCTCCTGGGGCAACACCAGAATTGTCATTGGCGAGAAGGGCAACAAGCAGATCATTGCTTTAGATGATGAAGGCTTCGATCCTCGATCTATCCCACTACAGAGATGGGACGACTACGCTATGCAGAACCATCTTCCTGGCCGACGTGGCACTCCCGGCATCTCCCAAGAGAAAGCCTACCAAGCCGGATACGAAAGCGCAGGGGGGATGGAAATGGACGATATCCACTCAACTTATTCTTCCTTCAAGCCCGCGTCAACCATCCTTACAGGCTTTCCCCAACAGCAACAAGGCCCATACATCGCACCTCCACGCTCCTCAACCGCGTTTGGAGGCGGTCTCGCTCCTAACAGAGCCTCAACCATGACAGGTCTAACCCAGTACCGCGACCAGCCCACCTCCCTAGGTGGCCGCCACCAATCTATGGGCAATATGAGCGATCATCCCTACCGAGACAACCCAACCAGCCCCTACCATAGTGGCGTAGGCATGCCGTACAGCAGCAGCCGGCCCAGCCTTCTCGGCATGCCCACCTCAGACAGCTACAACAACATGAGTGGCTTCCGCCAGAGCGCAGCTAGTCCTGCATCATTTGGCGCCGGACAGAGGATGTCCTCGAACATCGATTTCCGCTCCGCTGTAACTGCTGGGCCGCATGACGGGGCGATCGTGGATGCAGTTCAAAATTGTTTGAGGGAGGTCGATTTGGATAATATTACCAAGAAACAAGGTATGTCTTGCCCACTTGAAAGTGTTTAAAGGAGTATGGGCTGACTAGTATGTTTAGTGAGAGCATTGGTTGAGCAGAGGCTACAGACCGAGTTGACGGGTGAGAAGAGAGCGTTCTTGGATAGGCAGATTGATAATGAGTTGGCAAACATGTGAGAGCGGGCGTCGACGGTGACATTTGTCTGTGGAATGTTGTTGTACAGTACCAATGGGTTCATGGCGCTCATATAGTATATCTCTCACTTGGTCGGGAATGGTATTTGCATGCATGAGATGGAAAGGCGCTTCTTGAAGATATATAGCTGATAGCTACCATGTTTTCTCTAATGACTACATCACACGTTCGTCAATACCATGTCAAGTCTTTCGCACGGCAATCTTTTCAGCGTGAAAAATGTTTCCGCATTTTACTTTGGTGAACGTGAATATATAACTTGATGGACCTCCAGAGTGTCAACTGACTTATCGTGCTTACGATGAACACAGTGAAGCATTTATCATCCCGCCCGACCAGTACCAGTTTTGAGGAACACGGTATGTGCCATCCAGCTTCCTGCAAAAATGGGATCGTTATGTGTTGCAGTCCGCTGATGAAGCGAATACATTACACCCCATAATTAATTGTTGATTACAGCGGTTTAAAGTTGGAAAAAATGCTGGCCCCAGAATCCCGAGGTAAACGACGTCCCTCGAATTACACCATAGCTCCAGCAGACATGATGAGAAAGGTCAAAACAGACACTGGTATGACCCTCTCCGATACGACAGCAGGTATCGCTTAATCATTACCTCAAGCAACCAAGAAGTAAACCGCGCCGGCTTTCTTGCCCCGTCCATGTGTCTCTACTGCAAGGGTTCATGAGCTTGTCTGTGTATGATTAGGATGGAAGGAGCGGGCTTGAAAATTCTTCTGTGACTGCGACTAAATAGAAGAGAGGGCATGATACAAGTTTTGGCTTCTAGAGACTCGATGCGCGGAGATGAAGGCCGTTTGGATCGGCCTGCTCGTGTAGAGGAGGTGGTAAAGGTAGTGAAATATGAAATAATGGAGTGGGTAGCTTACAGGGTGACGCGGGCTTTGTGCCCGTCTCAACCAAGTACGTGCAGAGAGACGTTGGGCCCATCAAGGCGGGTCTTGTGGACGGTTGGGAGATCTGAACTTTACTATACGCGTTTGAATAATCTGGGTGCAAAGAGAGAGAGAGAGAGAGAGAGAGAGAAAGAGAGAGAAAGAGAGAGAGAGAGAAAGAGAGAGAGATCTGGGCTTTTGAAGATGAGGGATGGGGTAAGATCAGCGAGTGTAACATTCATCAAAAGAATGAGTATGACACGGTTGCGGTCATCGTTGACGGTACACTTTGCGAGGAAACCTCCATACTCACGAGTTGGCAGTGCTGTCAAAGTACATCGCAAAAGTCGAGAGCCCCTTCCACTACGTAAAGTGCATGTTACACGATTCCACTGTCGTCCAATGCAGGCACCAGAATCTTCACCCCAAGCACTTTCCCCTAAGTATCCGCGAAATCGCCTCCCCGTCCCAAACAGCCCAGTTCGTCTGCATCAACTGGCCCTTTCTCGCTAAAGTCCTACAGAATTCTCAAGCATAGAGCCCTGGCAATCATAGCCGGCATCCTTGTCACTAGTTCTGTCCAGCACGTACATTCTCCACAATCCTCAAGAATCCCCCTTTCTTCGTCGGCTTGGCTTCGATGGTATGGCAGAGAGGAGAATACCGGTCATATCTAGCCGACCCACAAGGATTTAACCCTTTGGCACGGGCTAGCTGTTCGTTCGCCTGGATCAGCCGATGATGTTGACGAGGACGGTGTTGCACCGCTGGTGTCGTCGTCGTCATTGTCGTGGTGTAGGCTTAATTTGAAGTGCGCGAGTCCGCTGTCGGATGTACCGCGGTGATAGATGGCTAGGGATTTGGTCATACTCGGTAGTAGAGGGTGGATATGAGCTGTGCGAGTTGAGGGAAGATCTTAATTCATCTGTGTTATCTCTTTCGAGCTTTGGGTAGAGCAACTTTGTTTGTAGAGACAGGGAGCCAATATGCTGTGGAGTGTATGTCGAGTATCGAGCGTTACAAGTCAGAGCGGTGGGGTAACAGCTCATGGGGTTTTTTGCTCAGCTATAAGCTTGAGAAAAGAAAGGTAGGAGCGGCGTGTAGAGTAGAATTGGCGGCTGTCGTTGAGTTAATGTTCCAATTGACTAGGCTGTAAGGGAACATGCAGAATCGGAATAGCTGGAGAAGTAAAGCAGATATCCAAGTGATAAAATCGTATTTATAACGTGTTATTAGTGCAAAGAAACACGGAGAAAGGCGCCCTCAAACGGTCTCGAGAAAGAAAAAAAAGGAGTTTGCGACTGAGTACCCAGTAGAAAAAGTCGTTCTGATGTCAACTCTCGCGCTCTCGTTCGGTTTCTCCACTGGGGCCGTTATCCTGGCTTATCAGTGAGCGGAACGTGGAATAAGCATCTGGTGGCCCGTATTGCCCGAGTCACTGGATACCTAAGCAAGATCTTTGTCGAGATCCGACAGTGTTTCGTGCGCCATTGTATGTAAGGTGGAACCCCTCGTTGTGTGACACTCTCTGTCCTTCTTGATGAAGCATAGTATAAAACGCAACTGCAAAACATACCCCCGAAGTGGGTAAATAGTCCGCCGTGGGAAAGGCTAGTTGGAGAACAGCATGAGGGCATTGACTGTGGGCAATGAGAACTTACAGGCGGGCGCTTTGGTGCAACTGGTTGTTTGATAGTCACACAACATGATCGTGCGCAGCATAGTCGTAAATTGGGAGCAAAATTACATAATTAGGGTTACGACAGGAGTCAGGATGGGGCTGTACTCGAAAAGGGAGGTGGCTAGAATAGGAAATGCCGGTTCGGGTGCGCCTAAATCAGGAGCCCGCACCGATCTCGAAGGTTTCATCACCGTCTCGCGTGCTCCCTCACCTTTCAATTCTCGACGAGTCGGCGTTGCACTATGCAGCTAACATGAGATGATAAGTATGATGCGTATACCCATCGCAAGGAACTCTCGGTCTTTGTCGTGTGTGAAAACATTCGTTTTTAAATCAAAACAGCTCAAAGCAAATGAAGCAATTGTCTCACCGGCCCTTCTCGTCCTTATAATCGATATCCTTCGAGCCTGATGTTTGTATGATTCACACAATTCTTGGACCGATCTGCAACTAGTATAGGGTCCAGCGATTGTACCAATTCCACCAATCTTTACCTTATTCTTCTGCTCAACATGGTGAAAGAAAAAACCCTAGAAACGGTCCAAACGAACATTCTCATCATTTCCGATACTCAGAATTTCGACTCGTTCAACCCCAACCACCCAGGGGCTTTTCGACACTTCCCCAAAATCGATCTTGTGTTGCACTGCGGCAACTTGACAGAATACGGAGCGCTTCCTGAATATGGGCGGGCCATTGAAATGCTGGGGAGTATTCAAGCAGAGAAGAAGCTTGTCATTGCCGGCAATCGCGACACGACTCTCGACAAGGGGTGGGTGGAGAGACACAGACGTCATGAACATATCGCCTACCCGGAGACCTTTCAGGAGGCCAGGGATACTTGGAAATCAACTAATGCAGAGTCAAAGGGTATAGAATACCTCGAGGAAGGTCATCACCCCATCACCCTGCCCGAAATTGGAGCGAAGTTCAACGTCTACGCGTCTCCGTACAAGCCCCAATCCAATCCCTATGGCTTCCAGTATGATCGTCACGTGGATCGGTACAGCAAGAGCGAAAACCCCATGGGAGCATTCCCTGATGTCGACATCATCATCACTCATGGCCCTCCCCGCGGCATCATGGACAAGCTCACCCCAGCCCAAACTCGAGCCGAACGTCCAGGCCAACCTCCAGCTCAAGCTCCAGGCCAACCTCCAGCTCCAGGGAATAATGTCGGCTGCGCGAATCTGCTTGAAGCCGTGCAACGCGCAAGGCCGCGCCTCCATTGCTTTGGTCATGTACGTGAGGGAAACGGTGCGCTAGTGGCAGCATGGCGACCTCGTCATCACGGGTCCCGCTCCAATGACTTCCCGCGCAATCCCCGGGAACCAGTTTTCGATAATATCCGAAAATTGCCCAGGATATATCCGGAACCTGTCGAGTGCAAAATGGAATTCGGCCATGAAACACTCATGGTAAATGCCTGCATAATGAACGCAGATGGCCAGGCGGTGAAAAAGCCTTGGCTTGTTTCAATTGATCTTCCGACCCAAGCGGCATGGCGCGAGCGAATGTCGGCCAAGGAAAAACGCATACTGTTTCCCTGTTGCGCCCAATCTGAAACAAAACCTTAGCATGTAAAGCTCTTGGTGTAGCAGTAATATATGAAGAACCCAATTTCGCTTCTCCCGCGCTTGTCGCTTTGATTCGTTGTTCTCTTTCATGGGTATATGGTGCCAGGTAGAGCTCCCATGCGTTTTTTGCGTAGATACACATGAGAAATTCTGTTGTCTGATGATCTAAAAGAGTGAGCTGCGAGACACCAGGCAACAGAAAAACGGACTAGATGGACATCAGGGAAATGCAGAACCTTGTTCATTTTAGTGGAGATTGATGACCTTTTGTTGAATCAGTCACGCTTAAGCCTCTTTGCAGTTTGAGCTTCGAGGATGCAAAGGTCTTGCAGATGGAAATCCGCTCCCTTCGACACCCTTCACGCTGCAACAAGGTCCTCCCCAGACTTATAGAGGTCACCAACATCGAGATACAATCTGGGCTTTCCCATGTCGTCTATCAGAATATCGGATGCTCATGCGTCTTTTCCAGCCTTGTAGTGCTCACATTACAATTGCCGACCTCTGCCGGCCAAGGAAATGGGACTTCGATGGACATGCGTCTCAGCTTGGGCATCTGTCCTGCTGCATGGCCAATGGCTAGGAGAGGAGGGCTCATTCTCTCGGCATTCGGTTTGACACGATACACTCTGATCGGGTAATTACTGTAATCAACCATGGTCCGCTTTGCAGCATTCACTTGCGCCATACTGCGCAGCGTCCTTCGTTGAGATCATTAAGCCCGCTTTCATTGTCCTCATCCTCCCTGAAGACTTCCTCATTCCATTCATCTGTTGGAATTTCATGGTCGCCAAGACTGTCGTCAGGGCCACCCAATATTGCTTCATTGCTCGCGTCCAAATACCCGGCGCCATCTGGGGTCGCGAGATTGAGCGTTGTGTGGAAGTGCTGCAGGTCCGCCCAGTTGGGTTGCTCCATAGGGCTTGCTGGCTAGAACACATCTATGGAAGCGATAATCCGACCTACTAGCTCTACTTTTCCGATCGACGGCGATAGGGAGAGGTCGTGAAGAGCACAACTAAGACTATCCATATTCGGCGCGGAAGGGTGGTTCGCAATGGCTGGTTCGTCGTCATGGTTCATCTCTGGATCATGATATTACTGAAGGTAGAATTGGCGAAGGTTTAGAGGTGTAAGGAACTTGATTCTTGAGCAAATTCTGGGAGGTATTGATTGGTGTAGGCAAGCTGTTTTATGTTCGGTAGCGTCAACTAATCATGGACTCACCTTGTCGCAGCTGCTGCCTTATTAAAGGACCGTGCCTTTTGTTATCGCATAGGCTCCATCTAATGCTCTCGAGGTTGGATAAATGAGCGGCGATATTCACGAGTGATTGACCCTCGGCTAGCCCGCCGACGTACATATCGTATGAGAAGGAGGATATACACGAGAGTGGTGGTAAAGACTGCGTTTTGAGCAGCTGCAGATAGAAAGATGGGTAGTTTAAGGGCTCAAAATCTCCGTGGACGAATTGTTTGTTGTCAAACGGTGAGTGGCCGTAGAGTTCGAAGTCGAAAGAGTGACTCTTAGGGGGTCCAGGGCTAAATACAGCGTTCAGGCTGCAAACATCTTCCTATAACTTGACAACACAAAACCAATCGTGTATCGCGGATGTGAAGGCTTGATTGTTGGCCTACCAATCACCGTCCTGCTCGCACAAGACTTTGAAAGGGGTTTCGTCACCATGTGCTGGCAGGACAATGTCAAACCTGAGCCATTTGATCGTGGTCCGACGATGGTCAGTAGGCGTTTGCTGAATCGCGCAAGCTCAGTGCTGTTTCTTGCGAGTCGACGGAATGTCTGCTGTTCGACGACCAGTTGCCATTCTCTCAAGATGCACGCGTGGGCGGGAAGCTTTCCAGCTGCTAAAAAGCCGAGTATTTCACATCTCAACTCCGGCCGAAGGTGTATCATCCCTATGTCGTGTTGCAGAAGACTTGCTACTGGCGATTACAGCTGTTCTGTAACCTAGTAAAGCGTCAAGAAAGTTTCTGATATTAGTGACCGAATTCTCTTGGCATGAGCAAGTCGCGCGAATATCCTACTCCACATCCTGTCAGGAAGGCAATACCGTGCTCTCAGTCACGATCTCATGTACATATAGCTATCACAGGCTTCTCTCATGGAACTCCCAGATCTCTCCCCTGGGCTCTCGGGCACCCACGTACTCATCACTGGCGGCGCCGGCTATATCGGCTCTGCAACGGTAAAAGCCTTCCTGGCAGCTGGAGCCGTCGTATCAGTCTTCGACATCAACGCCGAAAAGATCGCAGCGTTTCCCAAACATCCTAAACTGTATTGGCAGGTGGTCGACATCACCTCTGAGTCACCACTGGAGGCGGCGTTTGAGACTGCGAGTCGGGAAAGAGGCGTCGTTCAAGTCTGCGTAGCGCTCGCTAGCATCGACTTCAGTTACTTGCCGCACCATGAGTCCTTGACGGATATGCCACTAGGCCAGTGGCGGAAGACTATGAAGGTGAATGCTGAGGGGACGTTCCTGACTGCGAGGACGTGGATGCGCCAGATTAAGCAACATGCTACATCTTCGACACGGAATTTGAGTCTGGTGATTATCGGAAGTGAGGCGGCAGAATACGGCGTTACAGGCAATGCGGACTACAGCGCAGGAAAAGCAGCTGTACAGATCGGGCTAGTGCAGTCACTGAAGGCGGACGTAGTGAGGATTCATCCGAGGGCCAGAGTCAACGCCGTCGCCCCAGGTGCGGTCGATACGGCGCAATTCCAGAAGGAATGTGATCAGGACCCCAACGCTCTGTGGAGGGAGGCACAGGCCACTACCGCTCTGCATCAGCCTATTCCGGTGGACGCCGTGGCTAGGAGCGTGTTGTTCCTAGCGAGTGAGTCTTGGAGCAGTCATGTCACTGGTCAGACTCTCCGTGTGGACGCGGGCAAGCAAGGCAAAGTCCATTGGATGCCAGATGAGATGAGTCGATGACTGTTGTTTATCTACGGCCATCGAATATGTACTCTTAGATGCAGATGCTATGCAATTACAAACAAATTCTACAATTTCGGACTTGCTTCTTTGGTCTCCTCCTTGGCCTTCTCTCGCAACCATTTCCGCAGGATCTTGCCGCTTGGGTTCTTCGGAACAGCGTCAAGATACACCACGCCGCCTGTAATTCTCTTATGTCTCGAGACCCTCGTCTCAACAAACTTGATAATCGCCTCCTTGGGCGTCTTTCGTGATTCCTCATCTGGTTGAAGGACCACGTATGCGCGAGGCCTCTCATCCCCGTCCTCAGTCTGCAGGCCGATGACTGCAGCGTCTGCAATCGCTGGATGACCAAGCAGCAGTGCTTCAAGTTCTGCTGGCGCAACTTGATTGCCCTTGACTTTGATCAATTCCTTCTTTCGATCAACTATGAAGAATTTCCCATCTTCGTCGACGTATGCTATGTCGCCTGTTTTTAGCCACCCGTCTGGAGTCTTGGTCTCTGCTGTGGCCTTGGGATTCCTCCAATAGCCCTTCATGACGTTCGGCGCTCGTACCCAAAGTTCGCCCCTCGCTTTTGGACCACGAGCCGTAACCTCTGAAGTACCATCTTCAGACATGATCATGGCTTCACAATTCGCGTTCAATTCTCCTACAGCATTGGATGTCGCCTTTTCATTGGGGTTCCAGCCAAGCACGCTGCACGTCGCCCTGCCCATAATTGTCAGTGTGAGTCCCTCAAAGTTTTGCATCCATCGACTCGAGAAGAGTCCGGAAACTTACTCTGTCATACCCCAGCCTTGCGACAGATTCACCTGACCTTCAGGCCATAGACAATTGAACTCCATCGAGACCTCAAATCCCAATGGTGCAGCTCCCGAACCGGCTCCTTCAACTGAACTAAGATCATACGTCTTCACTGCTGCGTGCTTAGCCAGAGCCACAACCACGGGCGGTACAAGTGTGAGAGTGGTAATGCGGTATTTCTGCACATATTCCAGCATTTGAATGAGATCGAATTTCTTCATGATGTACACCGGTACGCCACGTAATAATGCGCATGCGATATGGATGGTTTGAGACATGGCGTGGTAGAGGGGTAGGAAATTCAACCATCGGGCTCGTTGGTTCCAGGCCGCGTAGTCTTCCTTAAGGGACGCCATGTGAACGTATTGTATGCAATTGCTAATATGGTTGAAATGAGTTATTTCTACGCCCTTGGGTTGGCCTGCAGAAAAGGCACGTCAGTTTCCGGTGCTTTGGTCCCACAGGATGAAACAAGATAGACAACCTGTTGTTCCGCTCGAGTAGTTCAACGTAATAGTTCTTTGGCTTGCATCTTCTGGGTCACGCAAATTGTCCCATACAAAAGTCTTGGCATTTTCAGGGGTGGCAAGGAGTTCCACCCAGGATCGAAATCTTTTGTTTTCCTGGCGATTGGGTACGGAAGTGCTGTCATACACGGCACCATTGAAGATGAACACATTTTCCTCCGACATTCCAGCAAGTTCCGCAGCTTCGATTGCAGTCTCCAGGCTCGAGTCAGCGCAAAGAAGAAGTTTTGCTTGACTGTCTTTCAATTGATACGCAAGCTCTCTTGCCACGTAGTTCGGATTCGCACCAGTGAAGATACCTCCGGCCATGATGACACCCATAAGCACCACTGGGTAGAACAGATCATTTCCGCTAAACAGAAGCACGCGGTCTCCTTTTCTGAATTTGCCAGAGCCCAGCAACCCTAGAGCAAATCTTTGGCACCATAGGCGGAAGGCAGATTGAGTGAGATAGTGGGTGTCTGGACGAGCAGCATCTAAAAAGCAGGGCTTCTTGTCATCGAGCGGGTCTGTAGGGCTTTTCAAGACCAGAGTTGGTAGTGAACACTTGGGGATATCGACTTGCCATCGCGACTGGTGGGGCATGACTTGAAGGAAAGGACAAGCGGATATCCAATTACAGTGTGCCCAAATCGAGAGAGGGCAGAGCGAGCCAAGTAGAATCAATCGACCTTTTCTGATCTCTGAGAGGAATATACAAATATTTCACAATCGGTCCCTTTTCGGCAGTGGAAAGATGTAAGGGTGCGGGGAACAATTGGGGAGCCGAGGTTCTCAAGCCGAAAGATGCATCTGCAGCGGAGCAATTTGGAGAAGGCTTGGCTTTCCGCCCCGAGGCACGTGATCCGTGGCAACAACGTCATCGATGCTGAAATAATACTTGATCTTTCCCGATATTAGTTGAGATTGGGAGCATAACATACCAGGGCAGACGTTTCACTCTTTCCTCGTACAAGTGTGTATCAGAAATTCAGTTGTCTCGGTGGTCTGATAGAATAGCCTGGATTGTACCAGACGACCGAAAACAAGCGACAGATAGACATATTGAATGTTCAAAAACCAATTAACCTTGAAGTGTGAGATTGATTTTGCAGGTACTCTCAAGTATCAAAAATCCAAAGCTCGAAATGGGCATGAGGAGGCCACCGTTTCCACCCACCAGTATTCAGCCTCAGTAGTGCCCTGCCACAACTACCACTCCACCCCCCGAGGAGTACATGCTTGTACTTTCAGATGTGCCCCGTCATCCTCAATGTCATCATCACTGATCTCGATTGTTGGCACAATCATGGTGACGCTTTCATCTCCGCCTGACTGACTCTCCTTAGCCCTTTCCAGCCTCGTCTTCTGTTCCACCAGTCCTTTTGGTTCGCAGGCGCTTTGCGGAGGCTCGTATCGGAACGGATCGTCGGAATTGCCATCACTACTGATCGGGGCCGGCTTTCCATCCAAGCGATCGTTCCAATCCTTCCTTGTTTTTGTCTTGAAGAACTTCCTGAACGCGTCGAAGGCCAGCTCCCAGCTACTGCCTGGAATAGCAAGAATATCTCGCCCAGAAACCCCCCTTCGTGAATATTTGAGGTAGCAAGCGTACGTATGTGGAATGGCATCTGATTCGAAAAGCTGGAGACATTGAGCCCATGGACGTGGTATAGGGACGCGAAGGTGGGCATTTGGGGGAAAGCGGTCTTGATATCCAACAACAGGATGCAATGACAGACCAGCAGATGCTGGGAACAGATACATAGGTACGGGGCATGGGTGCGAGGAGATTGAAGGCCAACGTCCGCTCATTTGAGAGGGGTATCTGACCTTCAGCGTGAGTTTTTCCAAGCGGTTTTCGAGAAGAAAGGTTCGGACCAAAAGAACCGAGTAGCAGAAGCCATCGGGGTCCGTGTATGGATGGAAGCCACCTGCACTCAGTGATTAGCAAGATCGCCATAATCCACGTATTGCCGCTATGCTTTTGCTCTCAGCTCGGGAAGAACGCTGGTGCCGCCTACGTGTATACATCGTAGCCTCGAAATCAACACACTGCTTGTCAAACTTGTCAACTTCTCTCATGTCAGTTGAAAAAGCGCATAACTGGGGCCGTGTAGCAGACTTGATTTTTTGATGGCGTTGTCTTTAGTGGCCTCGGCCGCTTGGTGCTTTTCATGCTGCCGTTTGCTAATAGTGTCCCACTTGGGTGAATTAGTAGAACTTCGTGCCTCATGCACTTGCATCGTACCTCGTACTCCTTCTCCGGTTTTGGGCGCCTGTTAGACGAGAGTAACGAGTCCTCAAGCCAGTCAAGGCTGACCACCTTGACACGCCGCCTACGAGCATCCCGTACTGGTGATCTTGATGTCAGTAAGAGCGATTACATAACGTCGATGCCATATTGATCTGATAGGACGAGGCGGTAGGGTTGACCCGAGACCGATCAGCTTACCGATATCCTGGTAGGCTTTCCATGCTTGCTTGGAGCACACTAGATGCGTGACTCCATCGTTGAGCTCCTTAGAAAAAGTACCTCCATTGTTGATCACCCAGAGCCTAATCTTGTCATTTTTCTGCCCAAAGTCATCGGTGGTAGCCAGATTGATTTTGCGGAATGACTTTCCTACAGACTTCTTACGCATGTTGGGTGAAATTGATCAGAAGGTTGAAGAGAGTCTCAAGGTAGTGGAATGTGTGTACACAAAGAAGAGAATATCAACCGTCAGAAAGATTTGGTCTCTGCTGGCCGTGAGGTACTGTCCAAGGGAATTGAAACTTCAATGGTGGACAATAGTCACGGAAATGGATTGATTGTCGGTACGGAATGATTGATGATGTTTTGTTAGTATGAAAATGGGCTTGTTGAAGAGATGTCTCAAGATCGAGTCAATTAGAATTGATGAAGTGGTAGTGGTTGGATAGGAAGCGTTTCCCTTCTGTGATGTGCAAACGCTGATGAATGAGAAGGATATCTGATAGCTTGCCTAGAGACAAAGACTTACTTCGACCGACAAAGATTGTGGACTGATTTTCTTCTGCATCTGATCAGAGAGGAGGCCGTCCAGTCGAATGAAAACCGAGTTCACTTGAGTCAATCAGTTGGAAGACTATCTCAGGCATTGTGGTGATAGCAAAAGATCCTGAGAAAGTATTTGGCGCTGAGATCCAACAGCATACCATCTTCCAATGTGGAAGCTGTCAGCCTGCTAGTAGAGATGTTGTACCCAAGTGAATCACTTTTGCTTGACGGCGCTAATGAAGGCTCTAATCTTATCATGATCATGTTTGCCAGTAGTCTCAACTCCACTGCTAACATCGACAGCCAAAACCTTGTGCTTTTGATCGCCTAGGTCACCGAGTATGGCTCGCACATTTTGGGGGTCCAGTCCTCCAGCAAGGATACATCTGATATCATCATCTGCGCCGAGAGCTCTCTGCAAAGAAGACCTGTCAAGCTTCGTCCCAGAACCTCCCGATCCGGAGTCAAGAAGAGGAAGAGCATGATAGCCTCGGATCCAGAGGCCAATTTCGTCAGGTCTGAAACGGCGGATGACCGGAACAGGCAGAAGATGTGCCCATTCTAAAGGCTCAGTGCCATGAAGCTGGACAACGTCCAAATTGAGCTTATGGACTTGATCAACGATGTCAGGGAGTGACGCATCCAGGAAAACGCCAACAAGCAAAGCCCGCTCGGGGTGTAATAATACTTTCGCTGAATGCTTAAAAAAGTCTGTCGCGAGTGAAACGCCTTTCAAATCAATGCTCTCTAGAGCCACTGGTCTGGGGGTCGTTCTCACGACTGCTGAGATCTTTGCTGCAACATCATAAGAGACGTAGCGGGTTCGGCCTGGGACTAAAATCATTCCTATCATGTCGGCCCCGGCCTCAACAGCTGCTCTTGCGGCTTCTGGTGTACGCGTGCCACAGATCTTGACAGCAGTCTGGGGGTCTGAGGGGGCAGAAGGCTCTTCAGAGTCACCTAGCAGCTCTGCAACAAATTTTCTTGTGTCAGTCGCTCTCATCAGGGCTTCACCAACAAGGACAGCCCTCACACCGTCATTGCGGTATGCCGTCACATCACGACGACCAGATATCCCACTGAGAGCGCACACTATAGTGGTATTTGGCACAAGATCTATGAGACGGCTCGTTGTGTCGAGGTCAACTTCAAAATTGGTGAGATCTCGGTTGTTGACGCCTATAACTTCTGCCCCTAGATCAACAGCAATTTTCATCTCATATGGAGTATTCACTTCGACAAGAGGCTCCATCCCTAGAGATTGCGAATAGTGGAAAAGACGAGTTAGGGTGCTCACGTCTAACATTTTGACTATCAATAGCACCGTGTCTGCTCCAGCCAGTCGTGCCTCCAGTATTTGATATTCGTCAAATATAAATTCTTTTCGCAAGATGGCAGGTCGATTGCGCATCCCATCAAGACTTCGACGTACTAGGCGAAGGTCTTCAAGGCTGCCTCTAAACCATTCCGGCTCAGTCAATACTGAAATGACGCTTGCACCGGCTCTAGCGTATTCCCTCGCTTGTGCTGGCGCACAAGCAGAGAGTGATATAATACCTTTGGAGGGAGACGCTCGTTTTATTTCTGCCATGAGCGAGAGTGGGAACGGCGATTGGCTGAGTCGCGTGGGAAATGATATTTGTGGTGGCGCAAGATTCAAATCATACGCCGCTTGCAAATCGCCCAATCGTTGCGAAGGGATCAACTTTTGTGCCTCAACGGCGGTCCGGCCATGTGCGTAAATCTTCTCAAGTATCGAGGCTGCGCCAGCAGTCTGACTGGTTTGCAATAGGCCATTTTTGGAAGCTATTTTTGCTGGATGTGAAATCTGGTCGGACCATTTACCGCCACGCATCGAAAGAAAGTTCTTCAGCATCGTCCTTCCCCTCTCAGTTAAGATGCTCTCCGGGTGAAATTGCACACCCTCGACTACAAATTCTCTGTGGCGCACGCCCATAATCACCCCCTTCTCTCCTCCTGGACCTACTGTCGTCCATGACGAGACTTCCAGACATTCGGGAACGGTTGCATGTGTGCCGGCTAGAGAATGATACCGAGTGACTGGCAGATCTTGAGGCAAGCTTGAATAGACCCCCTTCCCATCGTGCCTCAATGGCGAGGTTTTCCCGTGAAGGATTTCACCTGTGATGTCGACTCTGCCCCCAAATACTGAGATCATGCATTGTTGTCCCAAGCAGACACCAAGGATGGGTATCTTGCCACTGAAATACCGTATGACTTCATTGCTGATGCCAGAATCCGTATCTGGATGACCTGGGCCAGGGCTGATCACAATCTGTGTCGGTTTCTGGCTGATCAGTTCTTCGAGAGTGATCTTATCATTTCGATAGACCGTGACTGTGGCACCCTCCAGCACCAGATATTGATAGATGTTCCAGGTGAACGAATCAAAATTATCCACGATAACTAGGCGTGAGGCACTCTGTAGTCGCGCAGCAGGAGAGGGCTGATGCGGAGAATTATCAATCAAGGGCTGGCCGGCCATTTTGCTGGAAAAGCTGGAGGGTGAGGAAATTATTCAGACAAGGAAGGGTGACAAACATCGAGCTATGTAAAGCTTGCAAGGACGCTCAGGCCTTACTTGTAAGTACAAGTAAATCAACGACTATTCGGATCCCAGTCAGGAAAGTGGGCCGAGTCTCCAGAACGCGGTCTCCAAAAGCAAAGTCGCTGCGCCGCCACCAGAGAAAAGATCAGGTAATCTGGGTCGAGATCGTTGCTGATATCGCCCTCCTGAGTTCCGAGAAGGATGAGGTGACTCAATACTTTATGGCTCCCATCGAGGAGCCTTACTTTCCCCCTTTAGAGACGTGTCTCTCGGGGAATTTTCAACTGATGTGACTGGCCCATCCCACACCTTGCTTGGAACCTCACTGACAACGGGCAGAACTTGGAAGTTTGTGTATGAGTGGCTCTGTGATCTCTCACCATCTGAGAGCGACTCTCCCGTAATCGCCTTTCTTTCATGTGAAAGCTCTGTCCTACTGCTCACGTACGCGATCCATGGCTTCCCCAAGCCCTCCACGCAATCGAAGTCCGACTTTGAGACCAGAACAGCAGCGATAAATGTTACCCCCACTTCTCACGAGCACTACAATATTGGAGAGATCAAGGAGGATGCTTTATGGCTGAGCTCTAAGGTGTATCTCAACGTGATCGAGGCACTAAGGATTGCTATTATTGAATGGCAAAACCGACCCCGAGAGAAACTACGCGAAGGTCTCTCAGAGACTGAGCGAGCAAGTGTCAACGAGGCTCTTGGTAGTCTGAGCTCTACTGGACCTTTGAGTCGATACCTAGGTGTAGCCGGCGACCATGAATCTTCTGAGTCATTTCTGTCCACTAACAGGCGCCGAATTAGGCTCCTCAACATTTACCTCGAGGAGCGTCGAAGTCTTTTGGGAACACGCGAGAAGCTTGTCTGCATTGCTTTGTCCGAAGAAGCCTTGCCCAACTCGTCGAAAAGTGGCAGAAGAGGAAAGGCCATTTTCTCGAATGCTGGCCAACAAATTCAGAAACTGGGGAGATCAATCTTTGAGAAATCCACTAAAAATGGGATTGAAGATGGTTTGGAAAGGGATATTGTCTCCTGCATTGAGGAGATGCGTTTGCGCCTTGACAGCCTCGAGCTTGGCAAGGGTTGGCACAAAATGGAAGATGAAGACGAGGACACTAAGAGGAATTGGGTCACAACCAATATCCATGAGCTAATCCTTTTATCTGACTTCCTACTCCTCATCTTGCGGAAATTTCGTCGAACGGCCAAGTCATCGATCGTTTTATCTTGGTTCCAGATGGTGTCAAAGTACGATTTTTTTGGTGGCTTTCAAGCACAGTCGGAAAAGCAGGCGCACCTGGTTTCTCTGTTGCAGCTGTCAGCCGCTGCAACAAGTGTGGCACTCCTGGATCCTGCAACATCCACATCATATCTTTTGGAAAGTCAGGCAAGGCTCCAGGTCGAGCAAGATACTGATGATAACTTCTTCTACTTCTTCGACCGCAATAACATTGGCGAAATCCACGAGACGTTTCTCAATTTAGCATCTGCTTGCATACCGCTTGCTAGCCCTGCTGTCTTAGCCTGGGGCATTGTACTGTACACCATTCGAGAGCTAGGACTCTCGGCGAAGGAGACCAGGGAAGGGCAGCACGTCCAAAAGGCCCTCGACCAAGGTGGCACCGACGAGTATCAGCAAGGTCGCAGACTGTCTAGCAGCAGTCTTGGCTCGACGCAACAGAGCATATACGAAGATGTGGTGGAACAGTCACGGGCTGTTTCGCTGGGAGAAGATCCTGTGGGATTCCTCACAAAAAGCGCGATTGATGGTTGTCATGTCTTCGATGTCATCGCCAGTATAGCAACCGCTCCATCCTGCCAAACATCTGCACCTCTGGCATTCGGGCGAAACATGACTCTTTTAGACCTCGTCAAGGTGTCATTTGGTTCTATTGGGTACACACCTGAAATCTTGACAGCAACACTGGCAATCCTTGATCCCGATCCCGACGAACAGGGCACTGATGGTAGCCAAGTACCACGGCCAGCGTTGAAGGCAGGTCTTGCATCTGCTTTCATGTCTGACGAGTACCTTATGACTAATATCTTTGATACTTCCATGGCACGGTTCCCATACGAAGCCCTTCCGTTCATTAGACTTTGCAACGCTCTTGCAGATGCGGCAGTCCCTGATGATGTTGGTAATCATCCGCTTATAGAGCGGCTTCTGTCGATAAACACGTTCACCCAAGTTGTCCCGCCAGAATTTTCAGGTTACCATACCATCAGAGAGGAAGAAAATGCAAACCTCGTCGGCTTGGAGCAGTCTGTTGACATTTTTGCCGTACCACACTCAATGTTGCTGAGCAGCCTCACAGAGATGCGACAAACTCATGACGACTACCACATTCCCAGCGGCGCAACCGGTCAAGTCATTTCTGATACAAGGCCAATCGTAATCATGTGGTATCATCGTTATTCAGGGCTTGCTTTCCTTGGCAAATGGCTCGAATTGTACCAGAGTCGCCAGGAAGCCGAGTTCATGTACCAAGCGGACTCTCCGGATACAATTGTTTCGGCAATCATCCAGCTCCTAACGACTTTGGTAAATTCTACAAACCAAGAAGATGCTTGCAGTCTTCTTGAGGAAGCTAGCGGTGGTTTGAATCGTAACTCGGACATTGCTCTTGTTGTTTTTGAGATATTTGAACAGCAAATCCAGGGATTGCGGTTCAAGAGAGCAGTAGACGGCGCGCCTATTACCATTGTGGCGTGCGTTGAATTCATGAGTGCCCTTGTCAGCGTACTGCCTGGCAAGATGTGGCCATTGCTTGCTCGTAGTAGCTTTCTGAACCTCAACGGCGCCGGCAGTCTCCTGATTGCCATTGTATCGACAGAAGCAACAATTGGGACGTTTCGCTTCTTGGAGACCAGTGTAGAACTCTATAACAGGCTTCTCGAGAAGGGAATCACAAATGCGATATCTCAAAGACACCACAACAAGCCCAGAGAACAGAAAAAGCTCTCGCCAACCTCGGATCCGGGTGCGCCTACCCATGTCATGACGAGGGTGCTATTGGCCTTCACTCAGGCAGTGGCGGAAATATATGACAGTCTGTCAAATTGGCAGTTCAAATCAGTCGCGTACCAAGCCCGTGTCAGAACCAATATCACACGAGCCTTTCGCAACTTGCTAGGCTATGCATACGGGATTGACGACAATGAAGACTTGGCGGCTAAGTTGACGTCCATCACCGCGATGGCTGCGCCCTACGTGCTCGACTTCTTCCGGCCGGACTCCCCAAGTGACACAAACCTGGGCACGATCGTTCAAGTTTTGGCTCATGGACTTCAAGAACGAGATCCACTGCACGAGGAGAATGTCTTCCATGCCCAGGTTGAGCAGACAGACCAAACACTTTGGCTTTGTTATGATCTGATTCGTGGGGCAAGGTTGAAGTACACCGTCACATTTCTTGAAAGACAGCTATGCCATGTATTTCCAGTGCTGATACGGCTGTATGGAATGCATGCCAGATATCAGCTTCCATGTCTGAGAGTTATGTCTGAGCTCGTGGCTATAGGGTCAGTCAGTGAGAGTGATAGCTCTTCTTTGCTGAGCTTTATTGGGATGGGGTCTTCAACGGGTCTGCTGGAAATGCTTTCTACGCTTGACACACCTCGTTTAGACACAGAACTATACGGTGCGATTTGGGAGTTTCTCACTGCCTTGCTCAGTCTTCGTCAACAGTGGTTTGCAATATATCTCTTGACAGGGTCCTCGCCTAAGGAAAGGATGAAGGATGCTAAATCTGAGAGTACCCCTCAAAGCGCTGCCATACGAGGCAAAGCGTTCCTCACGCTGGCTCTCGATGAGCTATCACACATCGAGTCCCAAGAAGGTGAACGCGCGACTGCCATGTTGTCGTTCGTCTGTCGAGCTCAAGAGAATTGGTCTTGGGCGACCGGCAGTCTCCAGTCACATCCAGACTTCTTTGCTAGTATCATGTCTTACGTTGGCAAATTGAACGTTAAGCAAGGCTCGACTCTTGATCGATGTTACCAACACAAGATTGCCGCCATAGTTGCAGAGCTATCGATTGTCTATCTTCATTATGCTAGGTCGAAGCGAGACTATTCCATCATCCAAAAGATGCTACCAGCCTTCAAGTGGTATGCTACTAATGCTGTTGAGAATTCGACTTATAATAGCTCATTGCACGCGAATCTTCGAAAGAATTTCAAGGCGAGATACCCTAATTGTGACGTCCTGAATTTGAAGAAGACAGCCTTCTCTTCACCTAAGTACGGGGAAGCTTTCTTCTATGACATTCAAATAGCCGCAAAAATGTTGTCATATACTCCCTCGTGGACAGGAACAGCACGCAACCCCGGATTTGCTCACGAGTTCAAACTTGCGAACCTGAATCTGTCGCTCGTCGATTCGCAATTGCTGCTGCTGCACAGCTTCAAAGCGCTATGCATGGAACACTCTACGTTCTTCGTGCAGGACCGCGAAGTCCAGAAGCTCATGGCTCAGATAGTCCGGAACAGCCTAGGGGCGAACTCGCAACCTTGTCCAGCAGAAAAAATCTTTGAATCCCTCTTCGAGACTCGCATCGAGCTGGCTATCGGTCTACTCCAAGGCTTGGTGAATGTCAAGGCAAGAGGTTCCGAATTCACCACACTTCTGGTTAGTGCTTGGGAGACAACGAGATTTCGCAATGTCAGCTACGATTCAGCAGTGCCGAACAACGATCTGAGGTACTATAGGTCTTGTCTTGTTACACTACTTCTGTGCATACAGCTTCACGTAGAGCAGCATCAGAAGCCACAGGAATCACCCATTGGTCAGACTTCACATACAACAACGAGGTCAACAATCCTCGAGATACTCTCCAATGTTGTTGCACAAGGGCTTGGTCAGGTATCGACTGCACTATACGACCAAGCTCAGTCACAGAGACCTGCCCCTATGATATCTAACGTCGATTTACCCTCCGAAGTTGGCATACGTGATATCTCACTTCTGCTGTCCATTCTCCAAAGCTCACTACGCGTCCCTACGGTCTACCAAATCCCTGCGCAGGTGTCCTCCGTCTTCATCTCCAGCAACATCATCGATTCTGCTCTGCGACTGTATAGCTGGTCCCATCGTCTATCTCCGCCTAACGCTGATCCGGTGTACTCGTCTTACGCGCTCTCATTCCTCGTGGCACTCTCTTCCCTTTCCCCAGTTGCGGAAGAGCTTGGCATCGAAGGTGTCCTGAGCCGCTTAGGAACAAGCCGAATCACCTTGACTTTGCAAGCGGTAGCAGGTGGCGTCGGCCCATTTGAGCCAATCAGGAGACCGAACCAGTATCCCCATCTACAGCGACTGTACGCCGTGTGGTCAGAAGGCATTCTTCCTCTCTGCTTGAACCTCCTCCATTCCGTCGGCAGACCAATGGCGGGTGAGATTGCCACATTCCTGAACCAATTCCCAGAACAACTTGCCCGCGCCAGTAATGCATTCGCATACAACCCTGCCTCAAAAGATCCGGCTGCTGGTGCTGTCAGTTTCTCATTGGCTGCTGAGGCTACCACATTGGCACTTGCAAGTCACGTTCTGTCCTCGTACCGCATAGCGGGAGCTTCGGCGGGAGTCGATTCTTTTGACATTCCTGTCCTCACCCAGTATGACGAGCCTGAGAACAAGAAGGCTTTAAGGGCGGATATTGAGGAGTTGCTTGAGCTGAAGGGTTCGCTGAGGAGGAGGACCGTGGCGACGAGTCAGAAGGAGATGGTCTGGGCGAAGACTAAGACGAAGAATACTAAGGATGGCGATGCGGAGAATGTGCTTGAGGCGAACATAGCGGATGAATTGAGAAGCGCACTCGTGTGTCTGAAGGGGAACGACTCTGGTGAAGAGGGGTCGTGAGGCAGAGAGCGTTGCGGGCATCGGAGCACGGAGCACGATGGAGTGAATGGCGCTTCTACCTCGAGCTTTGAATTAGGTTCTTCAGGGTGCTTGGAACCCAGGAAGTAAGAAGGCTCTTCAATTGAATCCATGATATCTCGCTAGAAGATAGACTCGCGCTTCACATACCTGGGTATTGTCGCTTGCACAAAACTCATAGATAATCCTTCTTTCTCCCTGTCCTCGTGTACTGCGTCAACGCCCATTCAACTTCCCCTCCACTGTCCTTTTCCAACGTCCCACTCTTGATCTCAAAACACCTCATCGTCATCCTTGGTCCCACCTCCGCCAATTCAATATCCTTGTACCCCGTCTGCACAAAAACATGGTGCCGCACCTCTATACTGTCCTCCACATTCTTGAATGTTATCACCCTGTTGCCAACCTTGTGCGGCCCGGCTCGTGGTGGGAAGATGTGCTTCAGTATCTGCACGACGCGGTCGCCGAGTTTAGTCCGGAAACCTTCAAAGATCAGGTGAGGGTAGGATTCCGAGACCGTTCCCCGGGAGGCGTTAGGGATGTCAGCTCGGAGGACGACGTTGTGGAGGGAAAAAGAGGCTGTTGGGCCGTGGGGAAGATGTGAGATGGTCATTGCAGTGGGTGTGCCGCGATGTTCGTGGAGGAGGATTATGTCGGACAGGGCGGAGGCTTTGGCGGAAGAGAGGAGGTTAGGGAGGATGAGGTTTCCGCGGTTCAGTCGTATTGACGTCGGAAGAAGGAGCCTGATTTCTTTGCTGAAGGTTGCGAGACGGGTGGACGGGCTGCGGGAGGTTGTGACTAAGGGCCGTGGGTCAGTTAGACCAGAGAGGAGGCTGTATTCATCGTCGATGCTTTGTTGCGCCTCGGCCACTTCTTGATCCAGTGATTCGTCGTATTTGTAGTCTTTTCGTAAGGATATATCGTTGGCGATGGCTGGGTCGAGGGGTTTGCCTGTTGCGAGGGACCTTTTGAGTAGAGCACGCTTCTCCGCTATGGAGGCATCGCGGAGGAGCAGAGCACGGCGGTAGATGTAATCGCGGCGCTCACGGTTTTGTCGTCGCTGGGACTTGTTAGTCAGATTGATCAGACAGATCTCAAGACTCAAGTCTTACTATCATGTTGATAATGATCTGTCCAAGGTGAAGTGACTTTTGGTGAGAAGCTCCCCACAGGAAGCACTCGAGCAGTTTATGATAATTTAGAGTTTTGGCCGCATTATTGCTCGCCGCACTAGTAGCATCTGGATCTAGATGGGACCATCGAATTCGCTTTCTACTCAGCAAGACTTCATGTTACTTTCACCTGCTATTCTCATGTTGGCGGAGTAGGGGAGGAGTTTTTCTTGTTCTCGAGGGTCTTTCAAAGACTTATGCCCCAGTTGCGCTGAGCCGCGCATTCTACGAAGGTCTGCGTCCCCCGCCACCATAGGAACTGCAGCCCTTCACTACTACCCGCTTTGTCGCAGCCTCTTTTCAAAAGGAGCTGTCAAGCTGACACGATATGACTTCAGATTCGTCTTCCTTTACACCCTTTCGAACACTGCGAGTCCAAGAAAGCTACCAATTGTTGAACTCACAGCCATGGCCATGGAGGCCTTCAGCAATATGGGAAACCATCTGGTCTCTAACTCAGCAGCTGCTATCAATGCTACTGACGATGCTTCGACTGCCGATCCCGACGAGAGCGTCCTCAACCTTGCTAAAGGCCCTAGAAGACGCCGACATGACGATGAAGAATCGGATGGTCTCGAAGAAGATGATCTAGAAAGCCTGGCAAGCATGCAAGGAGACGGAGCAAATGGCCCAGCCAAAGTCGAAGAGGAGAAAGAATTACCTCCACATGCGTGCGCGTAAGTCACGCTGTCTACTAAAGCCTGGACGGAGTGGATCTAACGCCTTGCGTCTAGGTACTGTGGTATTCATAACCCGAGCAGTGTTGTTAGGTGCCTTACATGCAGCAAATGGTTCTGCAGTGCTCGCGGGAATACGTCTTCATCTCATATTGTCAATCATCTCGTTCGTGCTCGCCACAAGGAAGTGCAACTACATCCAAGTAGCTCACTTGGCGATACGGTTTTGGAGTGCTACAATTGTGGAACGAAGAATGTATTCCTTCTTGGTTTCATTCCAGCAAAGTCAGATACTGTTGTGGTACTTCTATGTCGACAACCATGTGCCGCAATCCCGTCTTCCAAAGATATGAATTGGGATACTTCGCGTTGGCAGCCCTTGATCGAAGACCGATCCTTCCTCTCCTGGCTTGTTGCCGCACCCTCCGACCAAGAGCAGCTCAGGGCTCGTCACCTTAGCCCGCAGATGATTGCGAAGCTGGAAGAAATGTGGAAAGAAAACGCTGGCGCTACGATCACAGATCTGGAAAAGGCTTCAAATATTGACGACGAGCCTGCACCTGTACTGCTGCGCTACGATGATGCCTATCAGTATCAAAATATCTTCGGGCCACTCGTCAAGATTGAAGCAGACTATGACCGGAAGCTGAAAGAGTCTCAGTCGCAGGACGGCCTAATCGTGCGATGGGACCTCGGACTAAATAACAAGCACCTGGCCAGTTTCGTTCTTCCAAAGCTCGAGCTTGGCGACGTCAAGTTGGCTGTTGGTGATGAGATGCGGCTCAAATATACTGGAGAGCTGCGGGCTCACTGGGAAGGTGTCGGTTATGTGATAAAGATCCCTAACAATTTGTCTGACGAAGTCACCATTGAATTGCGAGCAAAAGGCGATCATAAGTCTGTGCCCACTGAATGTACCCACAACTTCGCAGCCGACTATGTCTGGAAAGCCACGTCCTTTGATCGAATGCAACTTGCCATGAAGACTTTTGCTATCGATGAAATGAGCGTTTCTGGGTATATCTTCCATCGACTGTTGGGCCACGAAGTTGCAGCAGCACCTATGAAGACGCAAATGCCCAAGAAATTCTCTGTTCCTGGACTCCCAGAATTGAACGGAAGTCAAATTAATGCCGTCAAATCAGTGCTGCAGAAGCCGCTGAGCTTGATTCAAGGTCCTCCAGGAACAGGAAAGACTGTCACATCTGCTACCATCATTCACCATCTCGCAAAGATCAACGGCGGCCAAGTTTTGGTTTGCGCCCCTTCAAACGTCGCAGTCGATCAGCTCTGCGAGCGAATCCATCTTACTGGACTGAAAACGGTCCGAGTGACAGCAAAGTCTCGTGAGGACGTTGAATCGCCTGTCGGTTTCTTGTCGCTGCATGAGCAGGTGCGCATGAATGACAGCAATGTCGAGCTTACAAAGCTCAATCAGCTCAAATCAGAGCTAGGAGAGTTGTCGAGCCAGGACGAGAAGAAGTTTAAACAATTGACGCGAGCTGCTGAGCGCGAAATTCTGACCAATGCCGACGTCATCTGTTGTACTTGTGTCGGTGCTGGCGATCCGCGACTTTCTAAGTTCAAATTCAGGACTGTTTTGATCGATGAGTCTACGCAATCCGCCGAACCAGAATGCATGATCCCGCTTGTTCTTGGATGCAAGCAGGTCGTTCTGGTCGGAGATCATCAACAGCTCGGTCCAGTGATCATGAACAAGAAGGCCGCCAAAGCTGGGCTGAACCAATCTTTGTTCGAGCGCCTTGTCATCTTGGGCTGCGCGCCCATTCGACTCAACGTTCAATACCGCATGCATCCATGCTTGTCCGAATTTCCATCCAATATGTTCTACGATGGATCCCTGCAGAACGGTGTGACCATGCAACAGCGTCTCCGACGAGATGTTGACTTTCCGTGGCCTGTCATTGATGCGCCTATGATGTTCTGGGCCAACCTTGGTAATGAAGAGATCTCCGCTTCGGGCACATCATACCTGAATCGAACGGAGGCCGCGAACGTGGAGAAGATCGTGACTCGATTCTTCAAGGCTGGAGTGCAACCGCAGGATATCGGAATCATCACGCCATATGAGGGACAGCGCAGCTACGTCGTCAGCTCGATGCAGGCAACAGGGACATTCAAAAAGGAGACGTACAAGGAAATTGAAGTTGCCTCGGTGGACGCTTTCCAAGGCCGAGAAAAGGATTTCATTGTTTTATCCTGTGTACGCTCCAATGACCATCAGGGAATTGGCTTCCTTAGCGATCCTCGTCGACTCAATGTTGCTATGACACGTGCCAAATATGGACTCGTGATCCTAGGAAACCCCAAAGTGCTTTCAAAACATCCTCTCTGGCACTATCTTCTCCTTCATTTCAAAGAGCGAAATTGCCTTGTCGAGGGCCCACTCTCCAATCTGCAGGTCTCTCTTCATCAGTTCAGCCGGCCAAAGCAATCCTACCGTGGCCCGCAGCGGTACCAGATGGCATACAACCACGCTACGAATATGGCAAGCGGCATGATGAACGGTCGAAACGGTCATCGCAATGAATATCACGACTCCGGCTCGGTCGTTGGCTACATTCCTGACGATGTTTCTTCGGTTCAGTCATCAGCCCTTGGCGGCGTGGGAGTACCAGCAGGCTTTCCGCCAATGTTTCATGGCTTCACGCCCGACACCTGGCCATCTGTGCACGGAGGTCAGGGTCGTCGAGTCAACGGAACCAAAGCAAGGGGTGCTGCTGAGAGTATTGCTGGCGAATCAGTTACTGCAACCGAATCTGATATCACTAGCAGTATCGTAGGCGACGGCCGTGGTCAAGGCGGTGTCAGCCTTGGTTCATTGAGTATCAACGATATCAACAAGCAGCCAAGCTTCAACCAGTCTGACCGTCTCAAGCGGTACGTCGAGTCTGGCGGCCGTCCTGCTGACAGTTCGAGCATTTTTGGAGGCAGCTCAGCTAGTCTACGCCCGCCACGACAGCCCGGAAACGAGGATGATGACTCTCGAAGTGTGTCAACAGCATTCGCTAGCCAAGTGGGCGGAAATTACGATTGATCGAAAGCAGACCAGGCCAGCACATGAGGTTGCAGCCATTTGGAATATTGAAAGTCAAATTTGCGGTATCACTGCGCCATCTGGGTCGCATCCGTCGGTCCACCCTCAGCCCTATGCTGAAAGAACGTGGCCGGGCGAGCTTGTGAACAACGCGGGTTACGCCTACGGCTATGGCTGAAGCAGGAAAACCAGGCGAGCAAGAACGCAGCGTGATGTAAGCATCAACTATCAAGTTTCGAAGTTCTGACCGGAAACGGTGTAGGCAAGAAATATTTGGGTTGGGGGTGGTGGAGCGGGCGAGGAATTGTATACCTCGGGCTGTGAGTCCATGATCAAGGGTTGCCAAACCGAACCAGCTGGCAATATCAGCAAAGCTCACCCTGCTCGAGCCGATGGGAAGCTGGAGTGTTCACGGTGCCGATCCTCTCTTTTTACAGACTGCTCACTTTCTTATGTACGCTTGATTTCTCACCGACCTTCGCTAGGGCTACAGCTACAAGCACAATCATTACAGAGCTTTTAGCATCGGGATACAAATACACTCGTTCTTGGCGTCGAGCCTGATAGATTAGCAAATGCTACAGGTCGGCAGTATGTGAAAGTAAAAGAGCAACAGACGGACAGATTGATCCTTCTCCGTATGGTCACACGGTACAGGTGACCCCGATAATTATCACCACAAAGAATGTGTGACGAATCATGGGATTCTTGCCATCCTTCAATTCGCGTAGGATTTACCCGTGTGAGGTCCGACCTTCAGTTTCAGGCAATGGAAGAAGGCTGCAGGGCGAAATGAGAATGCATGATGATCAAATCGTGTGGCGCCGGGCTTGTGGCCTCCAAACACGATGAAACTTCAATGACACTTCTTCCGCCTCAACTCCAACCACCAACCCCATTCTTCCCCGTCCTCTGTCCATGGCCAATGGTCTGCAAGACCCGAACAAGACATCTTCATCGCTCCGTTGCCAGCAAGGCCTGATTGCTGAAAGACGAAGAACCATGAACAGTTGCGCCGCACTCATCAGGGAGATGTCTTGGCTGGATGGGGTAACACCGTCGCAGGATATCTTAGCCATTGCTCTCTCCTTCGACCGTCTCTCCGTATTCTGCTCGTCACTTTTTCTTCCTTCTCCAAAGTGTCTGAACCCGTCGGTCACAAGGAGACTTTCTAGCAGGTGGTCAACTCTCCCTCCGTCAGGGGCTAAATACGGCGATCATCTTGGTGGCATTCGGTTAGCCTTTTAGCTCTGGAGGATCACCCCTTTCGTCACGCAGACTTCTGGCCGGGGAAGGCTGCCTTCCTCTCTCGGGCTTTATCCTTTCCTGATTGGCTACCTACGCAAGTCCCGATTTTGGCTCTTTACCACATTTGTATTCCTTCGATCTCGTTCAGCTCTGGCGGATGCCAACGGCGTGGTTTAGCTTCGGGAGGGCACCTAACTCTTCCCTCTCCGTGCTCATCACGGGACAGGGTTTTGGAATTATAGATTGTCGCTGAGTGTTTAATGGGAGATCGTGCCCCTCAGTCGACCAGTGATATCGAGAGACCACATCATGGTTATCCGGAGCAATGTCACATTCCTGGAAAAGGCGCGGAACGACCACGTATCCGGAGACAAGCCCATAAAAGCTTTCTTATCGCCTGTTGCGCTGAAGAGCCTCACTGCATCCAAGGTTATCACGGCACACCAGCATTCGGCGCAATTACTCCATCACCACCACGGTCACTCGTGCAGGCCCTGGTTGTTCCACCACACCAGCAGCTACCTCCACCAGTCCCGGTCCGACCTTAGCATCTGCCATGGCACAAGTAGACGCCGAGAAGCCTCTCGACGCCAACTCCGATCCCGCCACGCGTGAGTTTCAAGGCGATATCAAAGTTAGCACCTCACTGCCGTCGAAGTCAACGTTGGAAAAGACTGCGGATTTGCTAGTCTTCGATGTCGATGGGAAGACGGTTCCATTCAAGAGCTTGTACTGGTCTGATGCCCGTGAGAGCACGAAGGTTATGATCATATTCATCCGTCACTTCTTTTGTGGGGTATGTGTTGTCCTCGATTGGATAGACGTGAACATTGGCTGACGATTCTATAGAATTGTCAAGAGTACTTACGAACACTCGCGGCAGCCATTCCTCCGTCTTCTATGCCCTCAAATACATCGATTCGGATTGTTGGATGCGGTTCACACACCCTCATACCCTCATATATCGAACACACAAAATGTCCGTACCCAATCTTTGCAGACCCGTCGAAGAAGTTGTACAGCTTGCTTGGCATGGCGAGGACACTGAGTCTGGGAAACAATGATCCGGACTATATCCAACACACGCTCGTGTCAGGTGTGGTGAAGAGTATCGCACAAGGTCTGAAGAGGATTGGCAGTGGTGACGCGATGCAAGGTGGCGATATGAAGCAGGTGGGCGGCGAGTTCTTGTTTGTGGTTCAGGGCGGAGGCACTCCACTCAAAAGTCCCAAATCCGGCAATGCAGCCCTCAAGAGATGGGAAGTAACATGGTGCCATCGCATGAAGAACACACGAGACCATGCAGAATTACCCGATCTACAAAGGGCACTCGGCATGGAAACAGAAGGAGAGGAGAGACGGCGAAGATCAGAGCCCAGCTGGCGTAAATCAGGCATTGCACGGAGCTTGTCAAACAAAAGGCAAAGCTTGAGTTGGTCAAGGACCAGGCGGCGGAGCAGAAGTGCGGGACGGAAAGCAAGCCACGATTCCAAGCGGATTGACACCGTCAACGAAGAGGCACGGACTGAGGATGCTCCAATCGTAAACAGGCATCAGCTTACAACGGAGGTGAAGAGTTGAGCTTGACCACCTCGGCCTTTGATGAGACACGATGATAAACGAGACTTGAGCGGACAATTCTGCAGCTTGCAAGCGAGATACCCATAGATTGGTTACCCGAACAGAAGATCACCTACTCTGATAGGTAGTGAGATCATATCCTTCCACTTCCATACCTGAGGTTGGTCCACTGTCATCACGCGCACAGCCTGAGCTCATCCTTCAACGGACCCTGTTCTGCTCCTCATGATAGCATGCTTGTTTAATGCACAACGTAGAATTCCACTCAACGGAACATCGTCCCCCCCCCGGGAAATAGGCGCAAGTCTTGACAGTCAGTGCGTACCCAGAACCAGCTGGAAGGACGGACAAATAGGCATCAGAATTGAATTCGAAGTGCCCAGAAAGGATGGGTTCTGACTAAGGCTAAGTCACTTTAGAAAAGCACCGATTCCCACTGTAACGCTCATTGCTCTTGGCGGTGATATTCCGTTTATATGGATATACATACACCTTATCAGTATGGCGATGCACGACATTAATACCAACCTTGACCCCCCGGTCAACCAGAAAGGCGTCTACATACAGTACATATGAAGCCAGAAGAACCCTCCTCTGATGACCCTAGTTATCCGAAATGATAGTCTACGCATCACCCATCCATCTCCCCAGCGTCCCCCCCCCCCCCTTCCTTTCGTATAACTACCAAGCCCCACCGTAGTCAGTCAGGAATGATCACATTTTCGCCACTTACTTAGTTACAATCACGGCTCTACTTACTTCTACTCTTCATTACGTAAAATTACTCCGTGCTTGGAAATAACAATTCAGACAATGATTGTGCACCCTGGTCCCCATTGTAAGTAAACCGTCTTCCCAGGAGCACTGACGCGAGACTTCATCAAAGTGATAGACTTCGATCCGGGCTCTTGATACTGGACAAGGATTCGAAGAAGGGGCTGTTGGCCTCACGGAACTAGAGAAACTTTTCGCACAATTCTGTACCACGCCACTAAGTTAGGGGCATAGAGCTGGGCTACTTGTGGAACATAAGACCGTTGCTTAGTACTACCCTGCCTGAGCTCAAGCTGCGTGCTACGAGGGTGCTGATGCAGGAATCAACGTGCTCGTACAGATCCAGCAACTACACGAACTCGGCGGCAGGTCTGTATGATTGGTCCGGAGGCCCGCCCCCTCGGCCGCAGATGAGCTTTGGCCTGGCCCCAGGATTCCAACGTGTACATTGAGGTTAAGTAAACAGCAGCATTTGGACGCATCTAACTCGGACGCAGTAACAAGTAAATGGCTCTCGTTATTTACAGTACATTTTCCTCCCCAGATCTCTTTTCATACCATCTCCTACGCTACGCTAAACGTTCTCACGACTCTCAGCAACCATGCTGTACCTTTCTTCCCATCAGTTCCTGTCCAAGGCAACTCCACGAGCGGCAATAACGTTGGCTGTCGTCGGTCTCTTGACTTTCCTGGCAAGACTGTTTCTACACAGACGGTATATCCGCAAGCTCCATGATCAAGGCCTGGTAAGAACCTGCAGAAGCTTGCTATCTCCTTAGCATGCCGTCGGCCAACTGTATATAGCCCATGCCTCCACACAACTTTCTCCTTGGCCATCTCCCGATGGTCGCGCGCCTGCTCTCTCAGCTTCCTAGTGATGCGCATCCTTTTTATATTCCAGACCAAGTTCGGCGAAACTATCCAGACTTAGGTCCGAATTACTATCTGGATCTCTGGCCTTTTGCCGCCCCTATGCTCGTCCTTGCCTCCCCTTACACCATTAATCAGGTCAATCAGGAGCATGTATTGCAAAAGTACCCACAATTACGTGACTTCGTCCGGCCGCTAACGGACAATCTGGATATCCTATCAATGGAGGGCCAAATCTGGAAGAAGTGGCGAGCAGTCTTCAATCCTGGTTTTAGCGCAGCACATTTGATGACACTGGTACCTGGAATCGTCAAGGAAACCGAAAACTTCTGCCAGATCTTGAGGGAGCATGTAGAGAAGAAAGACCTATTTCAGATGAAGGCTTTGACAGACAATCTGGCCATGGACGTTATAGGTCGGGTTGCGCTGTAAGATTCCGCTTGCCTTGAACACCCAATGACTGTATCTGAGACATCGCAGGGACACACATCTTGACTGCCAGCGCCAGTATAATCCGATGGTGCATAGCATTCGAATAATCATTCGGTGGCTGAGTTTTGGATCCGAGCCCAACCTTTTCCAGCGATACCACCCTCTTCGTCGGCTCGTGCACTGGTATCACTCCAGGATCGTGAACGCGCATATATCAAAGGACCTTGACAAACGATATGATTTGCATCGAACGCGCGAGGCTGAAAATGCCACTGGGGTCAAGTATACCAAAACCATCGTGGATCTTGCTTTGAGCACATACACATCTCAATCGGAAGATAAGTCTACACATCCTGCTACAAGCCTAGATCCGTTCTTCAAACGCATTTGCATGTCGCAGATTAAGCTTTTCCTGTTTTCCGGCCACGACACCACCTCCTCAGCCATCTGCTTCCATCTCTATCTAATCTCGAAACACGAATCGGTCCTGGCTCGTCTGCGAGCCGAACACGACTCCGTGTTCACCACCGACACCGGTCGAACAGCAAGCCTGATCTCATCAAGCCCGCACCTCCTCAGTCAGCTTCCCTTCACCACCGCTATTATCAAGGAGTCCCTGCGGCTTTTCCCCACCGTCACCATCAGCCGAGAAGGGGAGCGCGGCTTCCACGTCACCGACCAAGCAGGCCACCGCTTCCCGACCGAAGGCTTCCTCGTCTTTCCCAACATTCACACCCCGCAGCACGATCCTGCTTTCTGGCCGCAAGCAGACGCCTTCCTACCGGATCGCTGGTTAGTCGGCCCCGAGGATCCGTTGTACCCCGTGAAAGGCGCATGGAGGGCCTTTGAGCATGGTCCTCGCGCTTGCATCGGGCAGGAACTGGCCATGCTGGAGATGAAGACTGTCTTGGTGATGGTGGCGCGGACTTTCGACTTCAGGCCGGCGTACGAAGAGCTGGATAAGCAGAGGGGCGGAATAGTCAGGACGGTCCATGGTGAGAGAGCATATCAGGTGCAGATGATGCAGCCGCAGGGTGATCTGCCGTGTCGGGTAGAGAGTGTGGGAATGTAGGAGAAGGCCATCGTTGTTTTGATAGATGGACTGTCATAGAAGGGCAAATTTCGTTTTCAGCCTCGAATTTACTGAGATGAAGCTGAAGTTCCTTCTCTTATACGGCTTACAATTCTCAATGCTGTCCACCGCGGCAACAAGCGGCCAGAAAACTCCGTCAAACTAGTCAGAGTAACAGGAAACGACAAGCTGAAGAGGCCTTCTGTCCGCACTCTAGGCCCCCTCACCGGTCTTGCTCTCCTGGGCTTTTGCATGAGCGCTACCCTCTTTGGGTTGAGCATCTACTACACAGATGGCATGGCACTGTTTGCGACGATATTCCTATCGTTCCTAGGACGCTAACAAAATGGTCCAACAAGTGGCCACCAACGCCCAACGCTCCCATTCCTGATCCCAATTCTCCTCCAGGGAGTGGAGTGATCAAGTACCCTCAAGGTGCATTCATCGTCGTGGAATGCGACGAACTGACAGCTCGATATCTCTATTGCAATCCGAGTGATAAATGCGTCCACGCGGTCAAGAGCGGTCCAAACTATCGACTCCCCTCTCTTGAAGGTACGTTACTGCTTATGGGCGGTGTGATCTGCCTCGCAAATTCCGGTATTTACCTCCAAAGCGGCTTTGCATCATCCCACATGCTGCTCGATATATTCTACTGGATCGTTGCAGCCCTACCCCCTGCGCGACCCTGGGATCTGTCCCGCCTTAAGGTCTCGGAAATCAAGGTCAAAGGCGGGTTTCCCGTAAAGTGTAGAAAAGATGCCACGACCCCAACTACCTACACTGAGGCCCTCTGGAAGGCAATCGCCATTACTAGATCGACAGGTTGGGTGAAGGAAGCAGTATTGGCACCCAAGACACCGGCATGGGAGGAATGGCACGTGGAAGCGAAAGATGCTGCTAATATGGTCAAATTTGACAAAAAGACATCCGATGATAGCCGTACGGATAAGAGCGTGGAAACTTGGACTATTTCCAGTTGGGATGCGAAGAAAGCATTGGATATGCTTTTGAAGCCGGAGACGAGGACTGATGCAGTCTGAGCGATGTGTCTTGGCGGGATACCTAGGCGTTTTTTTTGGAATTTCATGGATATCATTGTTGAGTAACGTCTATTGGACGGAGCGCAGCACAGCGAGCCGTTCATGAATTAGCCATTTCCCTGCCGTTGATAGCGAAAAGATATTTGACCTCCATATGTGGCGTTGGAATATACACACCAAGGCAAATTAGCTCTCAAACTTTGCTGGAGTCTATCTGTCTGTTATGTACTTTCGTTCGTTGAGTGGCCACCAACGTACAACATTGGAATGTGGAGGTGACACAAAACTTCTACCCTGACTACTATAGTGAGTACTGTAGCTAGTCCGTGCCTAGAAAGTCCCCCGTTCTTGTCAAGCAGAAAGGCTCCTCGGCCTGGACTACGGGCGCTGGACTCTCTAACTGCTATCGCCCGCTATCATATTCCTCACATACTTTCAGACCGGGGCCGCGTGAATGCGGCCTTGGCTGTTGGCACAGGTCAGGGGGATAGGGGAGGCAACTAAAAGATGACGGAGAAAGACCAGAAGAGCGGCGACGAGGGCGAAGGCGAAGGCGACATGGATCCTACTGGCTTGAAACGGGAGATGATGCGATATCTTCGGGAGACACAGCAAGCTCGGCATTTCACATTTGAGCAAGTAGCTATGCAAGTTGCGACTTCGTCATCTATTCACTATCATGAGACAGAACTCAGTCTCGATGCAGAGATCATCCAGACGGTCTCTTTTCATGAGATCTCGTACTCGCAGGTAAGATATACAGTCAGGGCACATGCGTCGTGTTGAATAGACGGTTGCCAGTGTCGGTAGTGCCTCTGCCGGTGAACTTGTTGTCAGAGAGGCGAAGTGCAACAAGACTGAGTTTTGAGTGATGGGAGAGTGTCTGGACGAGACTGCCCCCAGAAATGGACTGGGCCTGGGCGACGCCGGCAACTACCACAATGCGAATAGTGGCATGTAGGTTTCGGACGTGCTGCACATACTGCACCACCGTCTTGCCGCTGTTCACCACCGAATCTACCAGCACTACTGTGAGCTGTCCCCGCAGATGATGGAGCATGATGTCGTCAGGATGGCTGGCATGGACGAACATGGCAAGCGGGAAGGCGTCGTTGACGCCGAGGGCCATGGCTTCTCCGCCGCGCATCAGCGCCACAATCGATGTCTGACGCTCGTGGAAAAGTCGGTAGCCGCTTGTGTGATGGCCCTGGACGTGCGGAATCGGGTACTCCTCGAGGCCAATCACGTCGGCCAAGAACTCGGTCGCCAGATACCATCCGACGCGACGATGAGCTTCCCTCAGAATCGGGCCGGCAGCCGCTGCATCGCGCGTTGGCGTCATGAGTAGCTTAGCCGCGTTCCTATCCGTTGCATGAAGGACTTGAAGACCAGTATGTCGACTGCGGCGGCAGAGGACAGAGTCGACAAACTCGTGCTCCGTGAGCTGGATTAGGGGAAGCTTGGTAGTGTCTAGCCGTGGTGACGCATTCCTGGGCAGCAGAGCTTGGCGGGCCCGAAGACCCTCATTGTCGATGGCATTCGTCAAGGCCGCATCCATGGTCTTGCTCCTGGTCTGCTCCTCACCAACCACGACGATGGCTTGATCTGCCTTGCTCAACATTGTCAAGTCCAGCGGACTATCTCCGAACGCCCAAACATACATCTGATGGACATCTCGCAAACGGGCGACTAAGGCACCTTTCACTGCAGCTGTAACGACGAAGCCGTCTGCGATGCGTCCCCCACCGATGACTTTCACCGTCTTAGACAGACCTTCTCTTTCCAGCACCTTTTCCCAGACACGACGCAGCCCGCAGCTAACAACCACCGCTCTAACATGTTTGTGTTCTGCAACCCGTTGCAACAGGGACATAAATTCGGGATGTACAGTCACCTCAGATGCCACGTCTTGGCAGAGGGCCTCAAACTCTTGATCGTCGGCTGTCTCTTCATACAGCAATACGGCCTGGCGAAAGGCAGTATATGAGTATCCCAATGGGCTGCTGAATAAAGTCTTCAACGGACATTCTTCATTCCTCTTCCAGAACAACGCGCCCGCGTCCTCTGCAGCCAAAGTTCTGTCGGCATCCATGACCAACACTGTCTCCAGCTGGCCTTGGCTAGCGACAAGGGCCTCGTCTAGCCTGCTTTCGGCCCGAGATAGGTTGTACTTCTCGGTATGAAGCCGGAAGTCGCGTAGCAGCGTCGAGACTTTGTTCAGCAGTGTCGGATGCGGAAATACGAGCGAAAACAAAATGCCATGATGGCGGCAGAGGCGGCGCAGCTGGGTCTTTTCCACCTGCTGCCACTTTCGTAAATGGGCGACCGATGAGGACTGACGCTCTCTTTCCGTGTCTTCCACACGACGTTGCATGACAATCTCGGCAGGGACGTCCATATAGAGTATGTGCGTAAATGTGTCTAGGTCATTCTGAGTGTAAGCTAGCTGTCCAGCTTCCTGCTCCTCGGACCAGAACATAAAATGTCCAGCGACAACTGCAACTTGTCCGCTGTCGGCGCAGCTCTTTCCAATCGCGTCGATAGCACGCTGGCGCCAGGGCACCTTCTGTTGCTCCTCCAATTTCTGGAATGCGTTGAGACCGCCGGGAAAAAAAGTGGCAATCTTCTCGGAGCCTTCGTAGAACGCGAATTGCTCCTGTCCAAGTTCTTGCTTCAGCTGGTTCAGCAAAAACGTCTTGCCGGAGCCTGGAACTCCGTATAAGCCGACAACTACCGCTTTGTCGTTGGAAGCAGACCGAATTTCAGGGGCTGTAGATTGGTTCAGCTGAGGATCCGCCGTGAGGCCCGGCATGCTGCTTGATGAGTCTTCGCAGTTGGAAGGCATCATAATAACTTCCTTGATCCTCTGGAAATGGTGGGTAGGAGACTCAGTTCAATGATTGACGAGACATTCCACTATCAGATGCAGCTGGTGTAAGGTGAGATGGAGGTAAGATGGAAGTTCGGCGCAACTGGTTTTATGTACCAATTTCTGGCCAGCCTTATTATAGCGATTCATTGTGGGCAATCACAGAAGGATGGTCTCGTCTAGTGAATAAAGCAAGCCCCCCTGAAAACAGCAAGTTCCCCTGCAAACAGCAAGTTTCCCTGCAAATAGCAAGTTCCCCTGCAGATAGCAAGTTCCCCTGCAAACAAGGACCTGATGATGTATCTGGAAAACTTGCAATGCCAGTAGGGATTCTTTTATTGTGTTCAGGGTGTTGAAGCGGCAAACGGCAGAGCTCAGGGCAACAACTGAACAAACGTTATACGAGACGAAGAGATTTGCGCGAGGCCATTACCTGTAGCTTCGGCATCTTCCCGACTGCATCGGCTGAGCCTGACCAAGCAAGTCTCTACGGGAGAAGAGGCCATACTCGTCGCATTTGGCGGCAAACTCTTTTGAATTTCACCGGATCAATCTGGTGACGGGAAGCGACTGCGTCAAGCTTGTGGTCTTTGCTGGGATTCACTACCTCGCGCACCAAGTCGTAGCGAGGAGCTTTGCAGAGGATAGCGGCCGTTCGATAGAATTGCCAGCGCAAAGTAAACTTTGCCAGCATGTGCGCGTATACTAGGACATGGCGAGAGGCAATAAAGGGGGGCATCTTCCGGACTGGAAACCCGTCGTACCGAGCTCGACTGCTGGAAAAGAAGACGTCCGATGTCTCGCTGAGCTTCTGCCAGGGTGTCTCTGCGGCCCGGCGTTCGCGTAGTTCCTCCAGAAGTCGGTCTCGGTACCAGGACGGTGGTGAATGCCGCGATAGACCCAACATTCCATGCCACCGTTTCAGAAGCGCGTCACCGGTTGGACGCATTTTCGTTTGGCGACTGGCTGATGTAGATTGGGCTGATGAGGAACCCTGCTTCTTCGCGTGCGTTAACGCCAGATGAATAAAGGCGGAAAAAAACAAAGGGGACACACAGACAGCGAAGGTGTGGGAGAGAGGAAGTAGGTGGAAGGTATAAGGACTTGTCAGACAAATGGCTGAAATAGCTCTTTTTGTCTGTGTAGAATCGAATTGAGTACAATCAAAGTGATAGAATTGACTGTCTAGCAAGTATCTAGAATGCCTCCTGAAATGAGGCCTAAGTATAAAGGAAATGGGGCCAAGACAGGCCGGAGATTGGCTCAATTGGGCCGATGGACAGCCTGAGGCGCAGGCTGAGGCGCAGGCTGTCTAACACACCCCCGCAGCTTCCATTTCGGGCGAAATTGAAGCTGGAAATGGGCCGAAATAACGCGAAATAACATTAAATGAGGAGAATAGATCTCGAAGGGCTGAGAAGGCGTGAATACGCTGTAAAGACGCTTAAGACGTGCCTGCGAATATAGAAAATTCGCGTAAAGAATGAGAATAGTCTAATAGACTTGAAAATGCGTAGAAATACTTTAATCAGGTCAGGCTCGTCGGCGCGATATACTTAACATCATCAGTATCACACCGCCGTTATCTCTATCTCAGTTCTCATATTGTTCAATAATAAAGAAGAAAAAAGAAGAAGAAGAAGAAGAAGAAGATAAATCAGATCTTTATAATAAACTACTTATTATTATTATAATTCTTCTTTTTAATGCGGACTAGTTTGTCTGATATATTAATCAGATTTAATTATTATATAAATATAACGTGTTTTTAAGTAGATAATATCTTAATAAGATTGTTAATAAATATTTTAGCTGTGAATACTTATTTAACTACTATTTAATCAGCTTAAATCTCTTATCTAAGTTAATATTAATGTATATTAATATAATATAACTTAATATTGAGTTTAAATATCTCTTTTTTAATAATTCAAATGATTTATTAATTATTATAATTAATGATAATCTATTACTCAATATTAAATTAAATAGCTCGAAAAAAATGTTCTTATTAAAGTAATTCTTAAGAGATTAAGAATAACGATAGAAATTCGATCTCAGTGCTTAATATAATAACTATTTTCTATCTAGCAGCTCTTCAATTAATAAGCTCTTAATATAACTTAAAGAGATATTTATTAAAGCTATAATAAAAGATTAAATTATCTGTAAAGGCGATATTACTTAAGCATTTAAATAGCTTACTAATATTATACTCTGAGTATTTAATGACTAAACTTTAAAAGATGTAAAGATAAAAAATAACGCGATTTAAAATAATTAAATAAGCTGCAGATAAATTAATAAGAAATTGTAATAATTTAGAGATAGAAAATATTATATTAGATTAAGAAATAATAACGACGAAATTTAGAGATCTTACACGCTGTTAATAAATCAAAATTTATTGTGAGATAATCTGCGCGTTATTATTTTAAAGAAGAATGTTAATAAAGAAGATAAAGCTTTTTGAAAATTTTAAGATATTAATAAGATTGAATTTAAAGGCGATTTTAGCTATACATAAGTCTTAATATAATTAGATTTTTTGAGTGTCTTGATTTCGCTCAATTCAAATGTTTAGAAATCATTTCAGCTCTCTTAAAAATCTCATTTTAAATTGACGTAAAAGAATGATCTTAAAAACTCAGAAATGCTTCGAATTCTTCTTATTATAAAGAATAATAATGTTATTAATATAGAAGAAGATGAGAAGACGGTTATTAATATATAGATAGTTGATATTTAATACTGAATATTGATTTAGCTCTTTAAGAGCTGCGTTAAGAAGAATATATTATAAAAGTAAAGATTGTTTAAGATTATATAGAGCGCGTAAAAGTAATTAGATTGAATTTAAGTATTGAAATCTCTCAGATAAATAATAATAGATTTCCTTATTTAGCTTATTATTAATGAAGATGTTAACGATATTATATTAATGAATTTTGAGATTAAAAGCAGCTGCGATAATTATTAGAGCTCAAAATATCTTAATAGTAAGAGTAATTATATAGATATTTTATTCTATTTACTATAGATCTTCTCGTACGTAAATTCGAGTCTTAAACTTACTGAGATAATTATTTATATTAAATTTATATTTAAATACTTATAATAAGAGTAATAAGCTAACTCTTAGCTCAATATTTTTGTTTATTTATCTATATATATCTCTTTTTTTAAGCTCTTGAATTTTCTTCTGCGCTATCTCTCTAAATTCTTTCGTAAATTAATAATTAATAAGTTATCTCTATACTTTTAACTTAGTAAATAGTATATCTTTATATAGATCTTCTCTTCTGTCAATTTAATCTCGTGTGAAAGTTAGAGCGAAGATAGAATAAAAGAAGATGAGCTCTGAGCTCTGAGAGAGGAATACTATATAGACTGTATAACGCGTAGATTTTCGAGTGCGTTTCGCGCCTTCTGAGAGTATATTTTAAGTATTAAATTCAGTTATTATTTAAGAATTTAAAGAAGCTGTAAATATAAGCTCTTCGCAGATATTTAATAAATAATTGTAAATCTACTTAAATAGATTAAAGATATTAAAGAGTTTAAAGATAGATTTAAATGTAAGTAATTGATTTAATATTAAATTTAAGTTTATAAAAAATGTTAAAGCTAAATTTAAGAGGATTAAGAATTTAGAGTTTTTAAGAGAGTGAGATGATTTATCTATTTTATTATTAACAGCTGTAATTAATAATGAAGAGATTGAGAACTGAATATTAATAATCTTGATAATCTGCTTAACTTTCTCACGTAAAAAATGATTTAAATCGATATTCTCTGAATTAAAGAATTGAGAATTATTAAATTTAATATTTCTTATTCTAATCACTTTCTTCTAACTGAATATTTATATTCTGTAGATATTTAATAAATCATAATTAATGAGATGCTTAATATGAGCTCTTAACTTAAGCTTCTAAGTACAGGAAATATACTTATTAAGAGAATAAACTCGATAATTATAAACATAAAGATATAATAGATTGAGTTTTGCGTTAATAAGAGTCTTAATAAATGTTTTCCAGCTTAAATAATATTTAAGCATATAATTATTGAGATATTCAGCTGTTTTGACAATTTTAGATTATAAATTATCTAATAAAGAGCTTATTATACGCATGTATTAAGTCTTCTAAATAATCACTTCTTTAAAGCATTTAATAAAGTTATTTTAAGCTTAAGTAGTTAACGCTAAGCATTCTATAATTATATCTCTATTTACAGCTAATTCATTATATTTATAATTTAAAGAGATCTCATCATTAGTTTAAAAATAATGAATAACTTATTTATATCGAGTTCTCATTATATTGAGAAACTCAGTAATAATATTAACGCTTTGAGACTTTTTTACGTAAGTATAAATAAAATTTATGTTAATAAAATAGTAGTGAAAATAATTAACTTATTTCTCGTTATTATAAATTGTAGATAGCTGAATTAAATTATATATAACGCGAGTAAGAGACTTATTCGCAGAATCCTTTTTATTAGATTATCTTGACACTATTTCTATTGTCTTACTTAACGCACAGATCTCATATGTGATTGAGATAGATGAATTTTAAATAACTGTATCTAAAACATTTTATTAAAGATGAAATATAACTTCTTATTATAAATGACTTATAAGAGTGTGCTAGCGATTAACTAATATCTCTATATCTGCTTAAAAAGCTTAACTGAAGATGAAAGAAGAGATTATTATTAATTTTAAATGAGGATTATGCTTAAGTATTTAATAATCACTAATATATTATATAGAGTAAAAGATCTTATCTTGATAATATAAACACTGTTTTTCTATATCTTAATATATCTCTTTTAATGTAAATTGATAAAGAGAGACTGTATTTATAAAAAAATCGGGCGTAAGAGTAATATTGATAAGAGAGATTATTTTCGAATCTGTAAATGTCTGAATAAAGATATTAACACTCTTAAACGTCTTAATTAAATATATAGATTTATCTGCTATTAACTAATTATTCTTCGTCGTTAATCACTTAAATTTAAATCTAGATAAGTTATTATAAATATAAAAATTAGCTCTTAAATTAAAAATTCATATATTTCGCAGCTTATAATTCTTCTAACTTACCGCAAATAATGTTAGTATTATTAATGTGAATAATTTAGACTGTATATTCTCTTTTCTTAATTTAGATGATGAATTTAAGCTTTTCTTATCTTTATTTTAAGCTCTTCTTCTTGCAATTTCTATTATCTTTTTAATTTCTTCATTTTATTCAATTTTCTTATTTATCGTCTCTTGTATTTCCGCATTTAAAACTTATTCAGCTGATCTATCTTGCTTAATAATATAGAGATAGATAGAGAAGAAATGAAGCTCTAAGTAAAGATAAGAGTGAGAAAATAGATATGATTTTATAGAGGATTAAGTGATTATAACTGATTTTGTAGATTCTTTTTACAATATTATAAAAGCTATATAAGAGAGCGTTTTAAAGACGATCTTATTAATTTAAAAATAATTTCGAAATAACTTAATTAAATCGAATATTAATAATATATTAATATTTCTATAAATGTTTCTCTTTAAAGCTATCTTATATAAATCGGCGAAGATAAAGTTAACGCTCTTAATAATCGTTATGAAGTTATATAGAGAATTCTTATTTTGAATATTAAGTAGATCCATCTTCTTCGCGTTTATATACGTTTTCTCTCACAGTTATAATTACTTTTTAAGCTGTTAAGTTCTTAAAATCTTTTTCAGTATCTGATACTGTTAAAATAACTTTAGTTAACGAGCTCTATCTATTAATATTAATCTCTTTTTAAGAGTTTAAAGAATTTTATATATTATTTTAAGATCTATAATAAAGATTAGATTTATATAAGTAATGATTTTAATAATGAATCTCTGTAAATTATTAAGTACTGCACACTTCTTCTCGTATTTTATCTATTTAACTCGATATTCATTCCGAAGAAGCTTATATATATCTCACTAATCTTGATTTAAATTAATAACTGATAATACTATTATATTAATATCTTTTAACTCTAAATCTAAGGATTTTAGAAGAATAAAGAATTCTTAAATTAAATCTATATTAATATAGAGCAGAATGTCATTTTCTTAAGCTCTGCTTCTCACAAGAAACAGTTATTCATCTTAATTCCTTAGAGATTCGAGAATAACTATTATCTTAAGAATAGAGAAGACGACGATAAACGCCATAATAAGTATTGAGCGCTGTAAATGAGGCAAATTAAATTGAAAAAGTGGGCATAAATCAGAAAATAAGTGTTATTTTCGCAGAAAATAATTCCGGGCTCATAACTATCAGATAAATGACTAAAATAGCTCTTTTTATCTATATAGAATCGAATTAAGTACAATCAAAGTGATAGAATTAACTGTTTAGTAAGTATCTAGAATGCCTCCTAAAATGAGGCCTAAGTATGAAGGAAATGAGGTTAAGATAGATTGGAGATTGGCTCAATTGGGCCGATGGACAGTCTGAGACGCAGGCTGAGACGCAGGCTGTCTGACAGGACTTAACATGACTCGTCATGTGACCGTTTGCCTCAACGCCTGATTTTCAAAATTTCTATTATTAACTTCATTCATTATGAACTTTATCAGAAACGCTCGAATTGAGTTAGAAGAATGATCACGAAGATGTACTTTATTCGCAGTCGATCTGTCTTAACTATAGACGGCGCCTGACCTAGTAAATTAGATAGAATGCTAAGAATTCTATAAAGTTTGATGATAAGTATAGTTGATAAGACTTATATTATATAGTTTATAGAATATGAGATATGATTAATTAATTATAAGTAATTATAATTAATAAATAAAGTAAAGAAGAATAAGTTAATTTTAAAAGATATTAACTTAATTTAAAATAAAGTAATCTAAAAATATTTGATTTATATTTTTAAAAACTAAGTTAATTAATTTAATAAATAATTATAATTATTTAAGATTGATTATAAGTGCTTATGAGAAAGAGATTATAAAGAGAAAGAGTATTTATAATTAATTAAGATAATTCGAAATTGATAAAAAGTGTAAATAATAATAATAATAATA
>JAABUK010000912.1_pt1 | contig 59224 bp, 65 predicted proteins | sample 5559141 | NCBI WGS metagenome assembly JAABUK01 (sample SAMN10711869, study PRJNA513367) | rock metagenome | isolation source: Antarctica rocks | place: Antarctica: Victoria Land, Pudding Butte nord | collected 2016-01-03
CAACTATGTGTATAACCACTCTACCTGAGAGGTGTGTCGGTGGTATTTAATGAGACACCTATTCACCGTGAGTGCCGGCCACTAGTGCCTTTTTTTTACCATACCTACAACAATGAGTAGGTGATCTTACTGTCTAGAATATACTGGATCGACTCTACAGCAGCTAAAAATTGTGCCAGTATACGAGATATTATGGCCGGGAGAACCGTCGCCAATGCGCAAGGCCTGTATTTCTCTCCATTGCGCTTATCGTGTGGCTCTCTAGGTGCCGCCCTCCCACGCCTCGCACGCTTCCCTTCATTGTTCTATACGGATGTTAGGGGAAGACCTTGCTGTGCTCTTCGACTTCAAATCATCCATGAGTGCCATATCTTCCTAGGCCGCGTGACTTACTTCATGATCTCCCCTTACCGCTATGTATCAGCCATGCTTCTTTATATTGATGGGCTTAACGGCAATACGCGCTACTGCTATCTCGAGACCGCCCATCACGACTAAAGTGGCCGACTCACTGCTCGCCTCGAATAATATTACGTTGACATCAGGTCGTCCAGACGCCCGCTTCCACGTCAGTCCATCGATTGGCCCAGAGCTCCTTCCTATAAATCCGACCCTGGTGAACATCCTCCATTTCATGGCCGAATTAGCATGCAAGGACCATAATGAGTCCGTGGCCGCCGATACGTGGAGTACACCCGACGCCTCTGAAGTTACGATCGTGACTCAAGAGGCTATTCAAACCAAGTATCTTCTATGGGGAATCTTCGAAGGTATCGAGTACATGATCAAGAACAAGCGATTCCACGAAGTATTTCTGACCTTGAGATGGGAGTCGGAGAAGGTCGGCGAGATATGGTTGATGCCATCCGAGCTTGCCGTGAACCTCGCTCTCAACACTAGTGCTCAGAGTCTCACACAGCAGTCAGACAATTCACGGACTAGATCCAACAGCACCGGGGTCAGAAAAATGCTCCCTGATTCGCAAGTCGTCAATGAGGTCAACGCACTTGCTATGGATATCTCAGTAGGTATATCAACCCTTCCAGGCGGGGGGCCCCTCACTCGCTTTGACGTATTCCTAGTCTGCTATGCGGCTATGATACACTTGTCCCTTGCAAAGCCGGAAACCAGAATGGAAGATACCGTTTCCAAATCGCCGCTGAGTAGTGTTGTTATACACATGTTCAGATGGGGTCCAGGCGCAAAGGTTTATCAAGCCATACAGCTTATGATTTATCTCCCACGAGCGATGCTAGATTCGCCTCAAGGGTTTCGGGAGATAACATTCAATCTAAGGGTGGATGGGCGTACCGTTATCCAGGGGACCATCAACAAAGGACCCGATTCTCACACTATCATGTGAGAGTTGGATGAATGTGATGAAATTCTCAAGAATTCTATATATGCATGGGATGATGGCATACATGAAGGGACCATGCGTTTGCTTCGAAACGCCATGCCCACATCTAATCAAATCTCCCAAGCTATGCTTCGGTTGGTGATGAACTCCAAAATCTATGGCTCGATCAAAGTACGTGATAGTATTGTAGAAGTATGTGTGTATGATTAGTACTCGTGAACAAAGTACAACCACGACGGCCCCCATCTATCAACAATCTTCCACCCTCTCAACCCACCAGTATAACGCCACCCACACCCCTCTCTCCCCCATCTTAAACCCCAACCTCCAACCCTCTCATCTCCCACATCCCACAAACCCCAAATCCCACCCCAATCCCCTCTCCCCCATATCCAAAAAATCCCAAATCTAGACGAAAAAACAAAAACCCCATAACTCAACTCCTCCACCCACTCCAAACCCTTCCCCCTACCAACCAACTACGAGAAACAGCGCAGAAATCTCAAAACGCAAGCCACGGCTTATCTGAACACTGTTCCCAATAGACGCGTTATCATCTCCAACAGGCATAATGACGGCACGAGATTGGAGAACAGAGTTGAACACTACATTACCGTCTGAGTTGCATACTGGTCAAATCCGACCCGAGACACGTCATCCCAATAATTAGAATTCTTTATATCTATGTCGCTACAAAGAATCCACTAATTGTCTCTAGCAGCAGATCATGGTACAAGAAATTCTCCCTGCCTCCGCACCAACACGGGGAAAGTAGGTAAGCCAATTAGCCCGATCCATGATGCAGATTTTGGAGCCAGATATACGAGTCAGTGACATGGTACAGATATCGATCGCCTGCTCTTAGGTTCTCTCGCTATGCGTGACTAGATGGATACAACAGAAATATTAGGGTGGTATAGCCGGCGGGTGACGTGTCATGGCTGCGCTTGAATTGGGGTAGCAACCAGCAATTGACGCGTGCAGATGGCTTTATGTAGGGTAAGATTAAGATGGGCAGCGTAGATAATGAACGAATTCATTGGATTTCGGCAATGACAGATGGCAATGGAGACCACAGTTCGGCCATCCTCATAGCTGAGACTGAAAAGCGGACAGGGAAATATCTCAGCAGATATCCATTTTCATCGCCAACTCTCCACCCAACTCTTCGCGGTCTCACGCCCCCAGCCTCCCTCCCAAGAAAATCCCCTCTCCCTCACACCAAACCCCATCCCCAAAACCCCTTCCCACAACCCTTCCCCCCAAAACACACCCCAAAATCACGCCTCCACCCCCCTTGCATACCCAAAATAATCCACCGACCCCCTCCCCTGATACAACCTCAAACACGCCCAAATATTCCTCTCCGTAAGCAACACACCTATCCTACCCGGGCCTATAGGCCCCAGATGCATAAAAACCTCCGGCAAGTAATCCAGCTCCAGCAGGCGCTGCACGTCGGCGCGAAAATTCGGGAGGGTTTCAGTGGGCGTCATGATGAAGGGGAAGATGTTGGGGGTGGAGGGGTTGTAGAGGATGGCGGGGAAGGTGCAGCAGTCGTGTGTGGGTCGTAAGAGGCGTGCTATATAGGGACTGGCGAAGGTTGTGTGGTGGGGGTGTAAGAACTGGGGTTGGATGGGGTTTGTTTGGGCCATTTTGTTTGTTGTTGTTGGGTTGGTTTTGCGCTGAGGGGGCTTGTTGGAGGTGGAGTGGTGTGGGTATGGGATGCATTTTCTTTCTGTTGGGGTTGGCGTGCTTTTATTTTATTATCTTTGAGGTGTTTGTCTGGATGTGTTGGCGTTGAGTCACGGTGGTGGCGGGCTTCGGATGGGTATTCGTCGGAATTTGCGATGTGGTGGCCTGTGGCTTTGGGCAAACGAGATGATGGGGTTGTATTGGGAGATTGAACAAGTCGATGGATAGATTATAGATTTATTGATGAGCTAGGAGATGGGGAGGCTGTGGAAGAGACACTTTCAAGGTGTCTATCCTAGGGACGAAGTACTAGAATTGAGATAAACTGTAGACGATAGGGTGCATCTGTCTCCTTCACGATACATGCATCAGCCTCCCTTTCGACAGTGATGTATTGGGATCTCTTCATGGCGTGCACTTACTTCAATATTGACTCCCTTCCTATTTCGTTTCCCCAATGTCTAGTTCTTCAGGGATATTCGGAGACTGAGGAACCATCCACCAAATGGCCGAATTCTCAAAAAGGCAGTGGGATCGTGATATTTCTTGAACGGAGGAAATCTGAGGACCGATCTTCGTTCGATGAAATTGAGGGGAGGGCCGGACACTAGGCTCTATTGAAGGAAAGGAGACGATCTTGTAGATAAGAGAAGGTGTAGGCAGGGAGACCCGCGCGATGCCTTCTTCTAAAGTCGAAAGGAGCCGACAAGTGGGATTCGGAGGGCTTCTGCAGAGATACTGCTGCTGGGAACACTTTCGAAAGAGGGTACGGCAAGCGCCGGCTACAGTAGGAACAGTTGATTATCATGTGGCGACAGCTAGAAAGCCCCCTAATATGATACAGAAGATGGGTATTCAAGCGCGAGGAACCGATTGAGGACGCTAATTCATCACCTTCCCATTGCATGATATCGTAAACCCCCTACGAGCCGCAAACACCACCTTATATACCTTTCCTGTGCCGTTTGAGCCTGATTAATAGAAACCTTTCATGAACGATAACGGTACCAGCTATTATACCAGCTTGTGCGTGGGGGGCCTGACGGTGCCGCGGGGCTGGCACCAGCAGACGCGGGTTGTGTGGTGGAGGATGAGACTGCTGCGGTGTGAGGCTGTGTTGCGGCAATAGGGGAGGGTGTTGTTTCCGGAGGGGGAACTGTAGGTGCTGTTACTGTAGTCGAGGATGCTGGTTCATAGCTATGTGACGTTGTTTCGGCTGCTGAAGGGAAAACGGTCTCGGTAGTGGTAGGGACTGTTACCGTGGTAGCTGATGGAGGCACTGCAGAGATAGGTCGAGATGCAGGTCTTGACCCGCCCAATGCTCGACTCATGCGTCTGCTGAATGTACCGGTAGTAGGGGAAGATGGTGTGGCAACGGTATGGGGAAAGGTTGCAGTAGTGGGAGAAGATGTCGTCGCCCCAGATGTGGGAAAGGTTGTCGCTGTGGCGGAAGCAGGGACCTCAGAGATAGGCCGTGATACAGGTCTTGAACCGCCCAATGCATGACTGAAGCGTCTACTGAACCTGTTTCCGCTCCGACCACCTTGTTCTGCAATGGGATCACTGGTCTGATCTTCTCTTCGTAGCCTCCTCAAAGCTGCGATACGCTCTTCTGGGGTGGCGTGGCGCATGCGACCATGGTTGAGAGTGTGTAGGATGCGAGAGCGGCGATTTGTATGTGCAGACTCGACGTTCGGAGTTTCAGGCTGTGGCCAGGCCTCTAATGTTGCGTCACTAGCAAGAGGCAGATCAGAATATCTCTGCTCGGCGCCAGCATCCGGATCGCGAGATGCGGTAGGCTGGAGTTCCACACGGCTATCACAAGTCAGCCATATTTCAGCCGAAGATTATCAGAGTTTGAGTACGTACCAAAGCGGGCATGTGCCCGACACGTTTAAGAGCCAAGGATCAATGCACTCGGGATGGAATTTGTGCTTGCAGGGTAGTACCCTGAGATCCTGTCCTTTTTCAAAATCTTCCACACACACTGAGCATGCGAGTCCCTGATCCGTTTTGTCTCCAGTATCTGCCACGTTCTCTGTGCTTCCCGTTGTACCAGCATGGGCTTCCGTAGTTACAACGTCCGGCCCCTCGGTTGCTGATTCTTCCGTGCTTGAGGTCGCTGGGTGATCTCTGGCTTCTTGTGTTCCCGCCGCATTTGTGCCTTGAGAATGTTCCGCCAATTCCACGTCCCTACCAGTCTCATTTCTTGTCTCTCCTGGCTTGTCCTCCTCTTGGTCGCCAAACTTCACAATCGGCAGCGTTTCCAGCATAGCTCTTGCAATACCCTTGGCCCTGCTTTGTCTCGGTCTGCCTAGTACCCTTCTCGGCCCATACCTTTCCGGATGTCGATGCGCTCTGATGGCACCCACAACGATGATCATCAGGAACAACGCTGTGATTATACCGGTGATGCTGTACAGTATTATCATTGCCACAGCAGTTGTTGGCGATTTTCCAAGCACGTTTCCACCAGAACCATTATCGTTCCCAGATCCACTACCACCAGCGTATGTGGTTTGATTCACATTGATGCTCGTGGGTGGCGTAGACGGATTGTTCTTGTTGAGCCCTGTTACCACACCCTCCGATAGGTTGGCACTGAGCATGGTGTACATGGAGTAATAAGTGAAACCATTGGTGGGGTTGAAAGTGCATTGCGCAGCATAAATACTGTAGAGGATGATGGCGTCCGGCTGGTTGTTGGCTGCCAGACTGATGATCTTGTTCGGGCCTATATTTTCGCCAGCATAGTCGCCAGGTTCGCAGCTGATGTAGGCAATACTTCCAGCCTTGAGGTTCCCAACATTCTGAGTGCTGATCAACACAAGGGGGCCTTTAGGATTGATGGCCTGCGGGAATGTCAGCTTTCTCACTGAGTGCCACCTTGTCGCTGACTTACCTCGAGCTGGTTGAGGCTTCCTGTCATTCCCGCCTGAGGTGTCAAAGGGCTGATGTTGGTTTTGGTCTCCATGCCTCCCAAGACTGTGTCGAGAATGAACATGGTGACATTGTTGTCGCTCGACGTATCATTTGTTGGTGAGACCGTCTGAGCAGACACTTGCTGCACTGCCAGGATTGAGAGACATACTGCCAAGACTGCGCATGGCAAGCTGGTGAAAGACATGTCGCGATGGAGTGATTAGGAGCTGTAGATGATCAAGTCTGGTATCGAGGGCACGCGACGAGATAGTTGTGTAGCATGGTAGAAGACATCAGCGGCAAGTGAAGCTTTTGACGATGTTTGGTCTGGTAGTAGCGGAAGGAGGTGGATAGATGACGATGCAGAAGCGCCGATTACTCCGATCTAAAGTACTTTACTTTAGGGAGCTTTTGCGGCACTCGGCCTAGTGCTATACGGACACGACAGCTAGTGTGCGTCGGGGTACTACTTTACGGAGGAGCTGCGCCCCGCTTGCAAATCTTCTGGTGCGCTTCAGCTAAATCGCAATGATGAAAAGATGTCTAATCATTGGGTCGCCAGGCACGCACAAAATACGAGTCTCCTGGGAAACATACATCTGAACCTCGCCGCCGTCATTTAGTTGAACGAGAGTCGTGACAATCATTGGTCGTCCTTTCCCTCAACATGTCAACTACATCCAAGGCCCAGAGCCAGGCGCAGCTCGAAAGGTCATCACATCCTTTAGCGTTGAACATCACGAAAATGATGACAGTACATCGCATGCTCAGCCACACCGTACTTACAAATTGAAGAAAAGGGGAATGTCATATATCGAAGTCGCGGCCGGTGGAACGAGAACGAGAGCTGGTGGGCTGTCGTTCTTCAACTACCGGCATGTCGGCTTGCATGTCAAGCCAATAGCGCAGCCTTGGCGCGCACATGTTATGCCCGCTGCAGGCGACGGTGGCGACTTGCAACATCATAGCATTCATTGGGCATAGTAGACATACTGCGCACAGAACTCCGTTTCATTTCGACTCCCCGTTTCAGTCCCTGATAAATTTCAAGGTTATGACTGACTGGCTCTTTGCGCTATCCGTTTGTGGAGGCAATGATCTGGATTTAATCTCGCGAGGACTGCTTATTCAAAGTGTTGTTCATCATGGCTATGCTCATTGCCAATAGAATTATTCATTTTGATGCATGTCGTGACCTTGATGATACATAAAGGGGCACATATGCCACCTGAATAACGTGGCAATACAATGACACTGTCATGCAGCTCACCGGAGCTTACGACCTCGAATGAGATAACAGTGAAAAGATTCCACTTTGGAGAGGAGAGGAACGAGATAGTCATTACTATGGAAAGGAGTTCATTGATCTACAAAAGCCGCACTTGATCGGGTTGTTAGTCATCTCAAAACACAAGCTGATAGTTTCATTACTCACAATCCTGGGAGAGCGTGAATCATGCTCCATGCAATAGTCATTACGGCAATTAAAACACACGCTGTGTGTAAGCCGCAAACACTTATGGCAATTTTGACCGCACACGAGGCAATGTCTCTCAGTACCAATCTGACAGACTCACAGATTAGCACGCCTTGGTCTTCCTCATTTATAGGGTGGAAGATAGATGTCAGCCCCACATCCCTCCCTCTCCAACTCAATTCAGCAATTCGTCCATTAGACATGTGGAGACACAGAGGTGATTATGTACCTCGATGCTAGAACTATTCCTCTCTATTGGTGGGTCCGCAAGGGGCAACGGGTATTTCGATGGAGGCACGGTGTAGCAAGCTTCGCACCACCAGACATTACATCTTTCGCACCATCGATCCTTCAAACAAGCCCAACAACGAGCGATTATCATCGGATGGGCTAGTTCCTTGGTGTCCGGTCGCTGAGCTGCTTTGACTGATGATGAATGAAGAGGCAGAGGAAACAGTAACGGGAGAGCGCTCTCTGGTGACTCTCCTGGCTTTGAAGGACCCTCGGGACAGGTGGCACATTGCTGACATCCACCGAGACTTATGCATGCTATCCGAGGGCTCAGGTTTACTGGCCCCATATCATAGCGGTGCAATTCCCCTGCACACAATACAGCATCGAATGCAATTATGCCCTTACAAGCTTGGATCAGACTTGCCCATTCACTGTCATTGAATGATGAATGCGATAGGACTTTGCCAGTGGCATTATACCATAGATCACTTTGTTGCGGAGTCTCACTGCTGGTAAAGCTACCAACGCCAAGCTGTGCGCCAAGAGAAGTTGTAATACCTTCATGAGGCGGGCGTCCGTGGACGTCTTTTGCTGCCTGCGCACAGTCCACAGTCAGCAGTTAATTATGAGTCAAAAATGAAGTAATGAAATAGCCTGAACGATAGGGCTAGGTCCAGTAAAATGGTATGTTGTCAGAACACGAAGCCATCGGACGGTAATGCGAAGCAAGAACATAGAGCTTTGCTCCCAGTACAAGTGTGGGTAGGCAATGAAAACAGCTCAAAACCGCGCCTTACCAAGTGATCCGCTCTTGCTTCAATTGGCGTGAAATAATAGAGCCCTCTGAGTCTTGGGGTTCCTTCGGGACGACCAGGTCTGATTATATATCGCAGGAGCCGGATCAATTTCTCGTCCCCTAATTTCCTGACGCCGCGTAGGGAAAGAATGCGGACATTGTAAGCGTCATTGCAAAGGATGTCGGTCAGCAAGGTCAAAGGTACGGTCAATCCGTCAAGAATGAGCGTCCGTACGTCGTGAAGAACGTTATGTCGTTGAAGACTTCGAAGCACTCGGTGTATTGGCCGTGAATAGAATTGATCGGTACTCTCAAGATCCGTAGTCTCGGAGTCTGAGTTACGAGGTTGAAAGATGCATGGTGGGAGTTTCGTCAAGTCCGTGTGTTGGAAAACACCGGGACTGTTAAATATCAAGTCTTGCAACGATTTGGAGGTTGCTGCTAGCCGGACGAGGTTCACAAGGCCTAGATATGGGCTGATGTGGCTCAGCACGAGTGTGTTTCGAAGAAGGTCCAGGAGTGTCACTGGGAGACTCTTGTCTTGGGATAGCATTATGAATTCACCGTATGGACGTCCGAAGGAAGTTGAGAAGGGATGAGGTAGGCAGGCAAAGGGGGAGGTTGAACTATCAAGGCTTGCAATTCAGGGCTTCCAGCCCGCCGCTAAACCCTTCTCGGGACTAGATAATTCTGGCTTCCTTAGCGCAGGCCTGATCCTTATGTAATCTGAGCTAGCCTGAGCTGGCGTCTTGGCAGGCTACGCCATTTCCTTTGCACAAATTCTTAGCATCATCCAAGACACTCATCTCTGACCCAGCAAAAGATCCGTCAGACCGACCAATGCTTAGTCCGCTACCTTGTGAGATGTTAGCATCAAGCCTCCCTCTGCATCTTGGGACAATACAACATGCCATGCCTCGCAGAATCTGTGCAACTCAACTTCAGGAATCAGATTGGCCGGATGAGTACGCACGAAGTCACATGTTCTCAGCACAGTCTGCTTGGCTTCTCTCATTCACGATGAATTATAATACACCATTGCCCCAAACGCAAGCCTGAACGTTGGCCGGGTTTCAAGGTTCCTCTGCGATAGCGGCGTAAGTGGCGCCCGGTCCGTGTCTCCGGTTTATGACAGACACACCCCAACTGCGCCTTCAGTCTCTTGAGTGAGAGCTGGTTCCTGACCCATCTGCGAGGGTGGTTTCAAGATAGATCTGGGTCGTGTCAGGATAGCATAGCAAGGTCAGACGAATGGCATGGATCCAAGGGCTTCAGTCCAACAAACTGCAACAAACTTATCAAAAATGAGTAGATGGGTGTCAAAGTCTTGCTGCAATGGCAGATTGCTCGATGCGTGCCAAAGTGGTGGCATAGGGACTTTCGTTCAAGCTTTGCTCGCTGGTGCCAATTTCAAGCCACGGCCGTGATCCGTAGATCGCAAGGTCCCATGCGTGCCATTGATGGAATTCACGTGGGTCGTAGTGAGAAGTATCATCGCTCGCGGTGCGAGGGTCAGCAAAAACGACTCGACACTCACACTTAAGATTGCTGCCGTTCGTTGAAACCGAGATATAGTGTGGATAATCAGCGAACATACATCCCGAAACGCTCGGATAGGCTACGTTAAGATGGCCGCTGGAGTGCTCGAATTATTCCAAAATTCGGGCGCTACGTGTAAATGTCTCAATGCTCGAGGCGGAGGCATCGCAGTCAGTGTATTCACTGGTCGGTAAAATCCACCTCATAATTTGTCTACAGCATCTCTAGTGTACTACTGAGATGCCATCGACCTAGGTGAGTGGAAGCGTCAAGTTGACCATACAAAAGCTATCACCGTGCATATGGCCTGATACCTCGAATTATTTCATACATTTGATGAAAGGCTCCATCAGCAGCCTCCACGGTAGGTATTGAGGTGATGACGCAGATCTTCATTCTACACAATCATATCGAGGACATCCGAAACAAGCATTCCCTTGCAGCTTCGCTCCGCGCTTTAGCCTGGTTTCATCATCCGTCACGCTGTGGCATCTTCAACAACATCTAGCGCAATGGTAGAAGAAGTCATAGTCGTGGAGTCAAAGGTATCAAAATTTTGAACACCCTCGTCTGACTGAGGGCCCTCTTCCGAAGAAGAATTGTATGCGGAGACATCTGCTCCATATCGACCTTTTGGGGGATCAATAATTGTCCCAGTCCCCATGTAGCGAGCCATCTGGACTTGATTGAACGCTGAAGTCGTCGTGTAAATGTATATCCCTGCTGGATAGCTATTGGTGACTAATTTCGATTCGATTAGCTTGTCAAGGTCAAGATTAAACGCGATGAGTTCGACTTACGAGTGAAAACCGTATAACCGCCTTGCGGTGGGCCACCTCCTCTCGGCTGAAGGCACGGACCAAGTTTGTTGACATGTCTTGCCACGTCGGCCCATTTTGCTTTGAATACAGGCTTGACAAAACCCCGCTTCTGTTCGTAAACGCCGTTGTAAGGTTGGAGAACCATGGCTATAGTACAAGAATCTGGAAAGATCCGCCGACATCAGCGTTCATGTTATACGAACATTGCTACAAGGATATCACAACAGAGTTGCACGGCATACTGTGTTTCCAGATCTTTGGCAACTGGACAATCGCTCGTGGCGCCCATTCATTCCTGACCGGAGAGAAGGGTGGTTTCAAAAATTGGGGTTCTGCGAAAGTACGGAACGCTGTTGCCTCATTCTGGTGGCGACCTGCAGGTTGATCAAAGTATGGAATCCATGACATGGCCGTTTTACAATCTTCGATATTTGGGGTTCCGTATTGTGCTTTATCACAAATTGGGGGTGGGGGAGCACCAAGGTCTGCAGTCTGATTCCCGTCCGCAACTACCAGTGAGATGTGCACTGTCGTTGAAAATATAAAAGTCCATACAATGGACGTGGAAATAAAATGGTTGAGCATTGTGAGATGGAATGCGGAGCGGAAACACCTAGAAGGAACATCTCCTCATCTTATCGATTCTCTCCACCTGAGACACAAGAAGGCTGTGTGCGGGCGCTTCAGGACAACATCGGAACATTTTCGAATAGGTGGTGCCATCTGCGGCTGGAGACGCTTCGAGATGTTTGAGAACGTGTTTCGGGACGGGTCGCGTTTGCGCCAACTCCATCCCGTGAATATACAGGTACAGCTTCTCTACTCATGCTTCTTTTCTGTTAGGCTGAATGCGCCTAAGGGAGTATCAGATGCCATTTGGATCACGTTGTCGTCTTTTGTTGCGCCTAAAGGGTGTTTCAAATGCCCTTGAGGTGAACCGTGCAATGTCGCCACATGGATTTCTTTCCTTATCACTACTCGATCTTATACCGACTCGATCAAAAATTCAGCAACCGAATCTGAATATGGAGTTCCATATCACAAAACCTAGGATCATGCCGACAGCTCGTTTCCTACAAGTAATATTCTTTCTGCTCTCCATTCTCCGCATTATTCACGCCAATCCTGTCTGTGACGACAATCGTTACGGGGTACCTCACTCAACCGATTGCGTCCTAGCCATGTCCCAATTGGTTCCACAAGATAAAGCCGTCCGCTACTTCGTGGAGGAGCAACTGCGAACTTCGCCACAATCACCAGTATGGGCAGGATTTAAGGATACACGCCCGGAATTTGCGCAGCAGAAGATAGTACAGCTGCCGAAATGGACGTCTTATGGTACGAACACCTGTTTAGCTTGCTGATTTGCTGTGACGGTGTGTCAATATGGGGGTTTTGCTGATGGTTGGAGAAAGGCTCTTGCAATGTTGCCCTTTATAGTTTCAGGCACATGGCGCAAGTCAACCCAGCGGCGCCTGCGCAGTGGTTCAAGATCTATGAACAGGGGATGCAGATTAATACTGTATGTCTTACTAATCAACGTAAGGGCGGAGCCGCAGTTGTAATGGGTGTGTTACATCTCTCCTATTTCATACAACGCCTTTTGCATTGAACAGGACAGCCTTGCTGACAATTGTTTCTGCATGATGAAGACCAGAATAACAGACCGGGACTCGGGATATACATGTGGGCGGACGGCGCAAGTTTCCAAGATGTGGTTAACCAGGAGATGGGCGATATGTTCCCTTATGGTATGGATCCGACGATTATCAATGATGATCCTATGGATTTGGGAGCGAAGATTCAGAATCAGACGTTGCCGAAGGAGTTGAAGGTGGGTAATGGACACGGATTTGTGGAGGATTTATCTCCGATTTGAATTCTGTGTTTCAGGGACGATACCCGGTTTGAGCTATCGTTGATATCACTGAGTAGCGTGGCTGTATAACAATTCAGGTGTAAAGCTTGTGTCGTCAGAGCTTTTCTTTTCTCTCAATTTCGATCATCATTGTCATCAAAGCCATCCTGATACACCTGTATCTCGTCATAGCAATCTGCCGTTCGAGCATTCGACTATATGATAGATTTACTGGATACTCTGCTGTCTTCGCTAGTGTGATTTAGCTTCATGATCAAAGTACATTGCCTGGTCGATATGGATTCAGCTTCAACTTGTACTGGATCTCGTTCAGCTACTTCTGTGTCGGCGGCGGGCTGAGATTTGTCTTGAGGGGTTCCTGCAGCTCGGAAATACATGTCGTATACCCGCTGACAGGGCAGCTTTACGTCTCGATATGTTTGCATTGCGTGTTTGAATATTTCCAAGCTACGGAACATTTGAAGACATTAGGGTAGGCTATCGAGAATTGTAGCTTGTAGTAGATGGTATTAGGTACGCTGAGGGTTATCAATAGCGTATTGCATTGTGTGCTGGATTGCTTCATACTGCGGGGTGGAGCCAAGGCTGTGCGACGTCAGACCAACGTTCAACGAGTCAATCCGTTCCCTTTCTTCACACTATACACGAGATGTGAATGGCATCGGCCTTGTTGATGACAGGTTTCCACACATAATTAAATATCAAATCATATAAGCCATCGCTTCTCGCCACTACCAGTACAATACTTATCAACCGTGAGCGACCCGAGGCCAGCCATTGATCCCAAACAACCACATCACCACCATGACCCAAACCACCGCCAATCCCTTCGCCAGCTCCCACTTCAACCCCCCAGCCGCATACTCAGCCTTCAAAACCTCCCCCTTCGTCGCCGACCGCGCGCTCTACTCCCGCATAAGCTCCACTCCCTCCCGCGAACAAACCACCTCATTCATCCTCCCCATCCGCTCCGGCCGCGCCTGGAAAGTTCCCGCAGGCCACCTCTGCCGCATTACCACGCCCGAAGGCCCACAAGTCGGCGACCTCAACATCTGGAATTTTCACAACCCGCGCGAGCGCTTCTGGGCCTCTCGCACCCGGCAACTTCACGCAGCTCATGTTACCAAATACGACCGACTGTGGTCCTGTTTACCGTATTTGCGGCCCTTGATGACCATCACCGGCGACTCGCTCGCCAAATACGGTCACGACTCCGAAAGAGGACGATGTCATGATCTGCTAGGTACGCGCTGTGATCCGTACATCAATCAGATGCTATCCGGGGAGCGTTTTGATTTCCATTGCCATTCGAATCTTACGCGTGCGGTACTGCCGTACGGATTGACGGAGTTTGATGTGCATGATGTGCTTAATGTTTTTCAGGTTACGGGGCTGAATCGCGATGATGAGTACTTCTTGCAGCCGTGTCCGGCGGGAAAGGGGGATTTTTTTGAGTTCTTTGCTGAGATGGATGTGCTCTGTGCGTTGTCTACATGTCCGGGTGGGGATTTGTCGAAGTGGGGTTGGGCGAAGAATGTGGGCACGGATCCGATGGTTGAATGTTGTCGACCGCTTGGGGTGGAGGTGTACAGGATCACGGATCCGGAAGTGTTGAAGGGGTGGAAAGAGCCTGAAGTGGCGAAGTATGAAGGGCTGCACGGGATGTCGATGCCTACCTTTCAGAAGCCCGAGGAGGAGGCCAAGGGGATAGAGAAGACCAGCATGCAGGAGCAGTAACTTAAGCAGCGTTACCAGAAATTATCCATTGGTGTTTTGCCCAGCCGTTAAACCCCAACGAGTTAGCCGTTGCTAGGAGATTCCTCACCAGTCCAGTCCAACAAAGCCAGCTTCTGACACAAGGGTTTTCATACATCAGATATTAGATCATGTCAACAAGTTTGACCCATCAGGGGCTATGCAGCCCTAGACCGTTCAATGACTTAATATGCAGTACCCGCCAAATACGCCACGGACGTTGTCGCGGTAATGTTTCTGGACAGGGTGATGACGTCAATGAAGTCACCTCAATTCCCCTGACAGATCTATAACCCAAGTTCTCGCAATCAAAAATACTGTTCTCTCCTACTACTTTTCCATATTCACTACTCCAAGATGTCGGTCCTTAACGCCTTACGTCTTCCAGCCCGCAGCCTCTCCCACTACAGCTCAACACGCACCATAAGCTCAACAGTCCGCAAGTTGGCAACAAACACCCCTCGCTCAGAAGCCGGCCAGGTAATCTCAGAGGTTTCGAAGCAAGAAGGTGGAACACACAAGGGTAAGATCATCCACAATCTTCCTTGTGTTGGCTTCAGGGCATATCTAACAACACGATTCCAGGGTCCACTGCAGCTCAATTGCAATCCGAAGTGACAAAGCAACGCAATGCCGAATCCACCAACGGGCAAGGCGCCCCTTCACAGTCTCGGGCGACAGACAACAGCACCAACCCAACTCAGCAAAGTCAGGCCGACCGCAAGGCCAATTTCGTCGAAGCGGCGGACAAGGTCGGCTCTAAAATGGCAACGGATCCGGCCAGCGTGACTAAAGAAGATGGGGACATGCTACACTCGAGGGAGACGAAGGCGTTCGGGGCCACTGAGAAGGGCGGCATCGCCAGCCAAGCCCAGAGTTTAGCCAGTGAGAACGCTGGGGATAAAAAATAAGCTGATACATAGGGACTTGGAATCGACTTGACATCGTATTGGATGATGGGTCAGCATAGCATGGGTTGGCATTCTCTCCTCTCAAGGCAGCACGATAGACACAGGAACACCAAAAGCGTTGTATACCAGCTGAATTCACATAGAACCAAGTTCACATACAGGATCTTGTCTCGGGGCTTCTAACAATGGCCATCGTCTTTTGTTCTTCTTGGAGACAATGGATAGACATGGCGCGCACGCGATATGCAACAACAGACCAACATTGTCATTCAGACAAAGGGTTGTCTAGCAGTCATCCCGCACAAATAATATTCTTCCGTCCCCCAAAACTCCAAAGTAACATTCACGTCTCTAGATCCTATAGCCAATACCTATCATCAAAACACTCTATCAGCCCAATAATCTGATCGGAATAAGCAAGGTCAAGGCACCAACTAATAACACCAATAATGAGCAAAACCATCATGTACGAATGCACCCATTGCCACCATACCCACCATACCCACCACATCCAAACTCCCATCCAATCCCCCAAAACCATCCCTCCAAAAACCCCCCAACATCCCCAATCAGATACCACCTCAACAACACCCCCTCCCCAAATCTGCAACAATTGCTACATCCAACAAACAGCGCTGCACACGATTGATTTCGCAATCGAAGAGGCTATATTTAGGAAGCAACAAGATATCCATCAATGGACGACGGCGAGATGGCTTCTAGAGCGTGAGGAGTTTAGAGGGAGGAGGGTGGAGAGATTAGGGGTGAGAGGTGAGTAGATTTGTTTTGGTTTTGTTTTTGGATTTTGGTGCAGAGGATTTGGATAGGTGCGGCTTTTTTGTGTTTTGTTGGAGGATTGTGGATGGGTTTTTGTACTCCATATGCGTGCTCAATTTTCGTTCTGTTTCTGAAATTCCTCCATGAATATTGTTTGTTGTCCGCTTCTTTACCGTGCCGTTGCGAGCGCTGTGCCACTATTTTGAAGTCAGATGGAAAAAAGTAGACAATGGAAAATGGGTCGGTCCTACAGAGGCAGAACACTAAAGGAAGGATACCAGGGTACAGTGGACTGTCAAACTCATGCTTGATGGCATACAAGCACCATTTCCCTTTCCCCGCTAAATAGTAAAGCTTTTTGAGGCTAAGTGCATGACATTCTTCCGCGAAAACTATAATCTACCAGTACCACCCTCACCTCATCCCTATTCTCCCGGCTGCACCAACCCCGTTTCCACAACTTTCGACAAGTATTCTGGGGGGCTGGGGTGTCTAGAACACTGATATATCCAGCACTACCCCTCCCAGCCATCCCCCAAACCCTTCCTCCCAAACGCCATCGCATCCCTCAACGTCCTCCGATAAGGCCTCCCCAAGATCTCAAACCGACCTTCCCTCTCATCCCTATTCCTCTGAACCAAAATCCCCAATTCCTCTTTAGCAAAGCTACCCCGCTTACATTCTTCCCTAAGCTTCAACTCGATCGTTGCAAACCTAGCTTCCATCTCCGAGACTTTCAATCCGTGACACTTTTCACAGCATGGGGGGCCCTCGAATGGGGTCTCGGTTACAGTGGTGTTGTGGTGTTTGAAGGCTAGGCGGAAGATGGACGTGTTGAGGAGACTGGAGTGGAGTGAGCATTGAGATAGGAGGGTTGTGGCGTGGATGCAGCCGCAGAGGACGTGGCGGTGGGTTTGGGTGTGGCACATTTGTTTTTGAGTGGGGTGTTGATTTGGATGCAAGGAAGGGGTGGGAGGAGGTTGGGTAGGATTGTAGGTGGGTATGCTATATTTCTATCGTTCTCATCGATGGTATAAAGAGTAGTTGTGCTCACTTTCTTGTTGTCTCTGTGGGTCCGTTCCTTGTCATGCCGTCAGGCTTTATTGTGTAATGCGACAATGCTTTTGAGAAATGTGTGTACATTGTATGGTTAAGAGGTATGATCAGATGAGGCATGACGCGTGCGATGTATGAAGAGAACTGTATTCTGCGGGCTCTGTGGGTTTCAATTCACTCACGCCCTTTCAGACCCTCTCGCGGATCCACACTAGCGAGGCTGTAGCCATTGAACACGTTGTCAATGCCTGACCGTCCAAACCGTTGGGGGTACACATTGGGCTGTCATGGGTTGCCGAGATGATAACTGTTCCGTTGTCCTTATGAGCACAGAGAACACAGGGAATGCCAAGTAAATTCATCTGATACAGAGGCAGAACGCCGGAATGTCGAGTAGTCCTGACTATAGAGATGCAAGGCTGTTGGTACCTTTGTAAGACAGACTAAAGTCATGCTGTCAGATCTTCCGTCGACGAATGCGGAATGGGATCTTGCCAATAGGTGGCAATCCTCCAAAAGCGAAGTAATTCATATTTGGCTTCGGCACCCAATCAACAGGTGTGAGCAGATCAATGTCGTAATGTGTGGACAAAATTGCGAACGAGCCAATGATCTCCTGTTTGGCGAAGTGTCGCCCAGGACAGATTCTCTCCCCGCCTCATAAGGAATCCGGCCCCAGCCACGCTGTCCATGGAGAAAAGGGGTCCTCTCGCTCGCTGGGGCTCGACGTCTGGTTCGCGTTCAGGCTTCCGAGACCCGGGGAGATCTTTTCTCGCGGGACCGCTACTTGGGTCGTCGGGATAGACCAGGAAGCGGTCAGCCCAGAACTGATCAAGTGAGTGAGGGTCGCCTGGTGTGCCTGCATTTCATATTGCAGGGTTCATGGCCGCAGATCGACTCGATAGCTGCAATTACTTTTCCCTTTGGGAACACCCAGTCATCAATGTGAAAATTTTCGCGATCTGGAGTCCTGGTGACCATGAGGGCAAGGCGTGAGCGAAGCGTCTCTGCATAGACCGACTGGACCAGTGGAGAGCTGCAAAGTTTGCCGATATCAAACTTTGGCTTTCCATCTTCAACGCGTGGCATACGAGCGGCTTCGACCTCAGCGCGAGCACCAAGCAATAAGACAGCGTTGCGACGAAATTCAATGATAAATCACCCGATAGCTGGGACAGCGTTCGTGTTCATCCTGTTCGCCAAGCCATATAAAACATCAGTTTCAATTCAACAGAACAATACACGCTGGTGTATCAAAGATCTAGATAGCGACAGGGCGCTTACGCAAATATTAGTCCAAGGTCCTCAGCAGCGAGTGCGTCAGCATTCATGAAGTGCATTCCTGTCGTATATTTTTGGCGTGCACGCATTAGCTTTGAGCCCCAATAAGGATCCCATTCGGCATCTTCAGGACCAGTCTTGCTAAAATCAGAATGGTCTCGAGCGAGCCTGTGCCAACCCTTGATAGCGTCGAGTAATCTTTGACGGACTTTGTATGGTTTCGGTGTCAACCATTGAGGTAGACCTTTGAATAGTGTAGGGACGGATCGATCAAAGTCCCAAAAGTCGTCAACAAAGCCAGGATACTGAGTGAGGAGATACTTCCCACATAGCGCTTCGACGGCTGCAGTGAAAACTTCATACTGGAGGAAGGTATAGAGATCTGGCATCTCTATCCACTCGTCGCCAATTTGACTGTCCTCGATTCATTGACCCAAGACTCCAAGTAAATGCTCAGTCATTCGGACCAGTCCGTTGCCAGAAAGGTGCTTATGCGCCGCCCTTACTTGAAAGAAGTTTAGGCGATGTTCTGGCTTCACCTGACTCTTCGGAGCTGGTATAGGATTGACCCCTGAGTCGTCGGCAGCGTAGAATGGAATAGCTTCGGAGGGAGTGCCGAAGATATTCTCTAAAGCGACGAGGACGCCAGCTTTTGTACTCATATACTTCGAGACCCTGAACAAGGCTGCAAGGTGATCGGCTCCAGCAACAAGATACAGCTTGACCGGCCCGAGTTTCACACGCACAGGTGTGGAGAAGCCATATACGTCTCTACAATGTTGAGTCAGTAGAGTCTGCGAGATAGACTTTGAAGACCTAGCATGATGGTGGATCAAGTAGCGGACTCACGTTGTCCACGAACAGAAGTCGGCGGGATTCCAAAAGAATGGAATGAGATTGCCCAAGTAAGGGATCCAATACGGAATTGGTACTGGATGTTTTCCATTATCTTTGCCACTGATTGCAATACCGGACTTCACCGAAGTGATGAGAAATGTCAACGTGAACAAAAGGCATACAACCAGTGCTACACCCGTGACATTGAGCAGAGCTTGCTCGAGGAGTCGAGAAAGTTTGTTCAATGCATCAAGTGGAGCACTCCCCTGTTATCACATCCATTGGCAAAGCCTCACACAGCGAGAAGGCTCGAAGCAAACGTACCGGATAAAGCTGAGCAACCAATGTCTGATGAATGGTAACCCATGTATTCCAAGCAGAAGCTCCTCTGCTAATCACAGATCTCAAAATGGAATCTGATCTCCCACGTACCATCCGACAGACCTGATATAGCGTGATGTCTGCATTCATGTTGAGATATCGGGCCCGGGCGGCAATTAGCTGTTGCAGTCCTCGACAGAAACGCAATCCTTCATCCAAATGTTTAGATAGAACAGAGGGCGAGAGTCCCAATGCTGTAAGAGCAGCTGAAGTCAAGATCGACAGTCAATGATTCAGCTTCTTGCCTAGGCGTCCATGTATTCCGGAACTGTTTGCACAGAATGGCACAGCGCAGTGCATATCTCCAAAGGTGTTATATCCATGGTGCGTACACCCGCAGTGCCACTGGTAGGCGGAAAGAGAAGCTCCACGAGCTGCCGAGTCTGATGCGTGACTTGAGGCTACGGAAGATTTGTCTGTGTTTGCTGATATAGGCAGCGAGCGACGGCATGCAACTGCACATGATTGCGACATTGATTTTCACGACGCTTGTTTCAATTGCTAGCGCTTGAAAAGTGAACAAGAATGCGAGACGGGGGAAGCGGTAGGAGCTCGGCGAACCGGGCTAGCTTGATGAGATAGGAATATGATAGACTTACCAAAGCATATATGAAATGGCTCCATTCCAGGTATTGTCATGCTCGGGGCTCTTCCACAATCGGATTCGGTAAACCAAATTCAAGATGCTGGTAACGCAGACTCTATATCTTAGATTAGGCCTTGCTCGATCAACCTGCTCTGAAGGGCTTGGTACTACTGAGTTGCATGTGGGGCACCTACAAAAGACCGGTAAAGAAGATTGCACAGACACCGATTTTCCTCTCGGTGGCAAATTGGAGGGACCAGACGGCAGGTATGGGAATGGCGATGATGAAGAAGTCGTTGAAGATACTAATGGCCGCCGTAATGACACCCAGTAAGTCTCCCATCACTTCGCACCTCGGTGTTGCGTCTGCGAGCTCCCACGACTGTCCTGGAGCGGGCACACAGACAATCGCATAGCCGATGATGCTTATAAGACATTGAGTAAAATTAATGGCAATGGCAATGTAGGTGAGGATCCTGGTTTGCGTGCGCACGCTGAAGATGCGGAGATAGAGAACCAGGACCGAAAGTTTCACTAGGAACTCGATGGGCCCATACAGAATGTTCAGGACGGTGAAGTTCTAAGGGTATGACTCGTCAGACAAGACATTCCGCACAATGCATGAGGTTTTCATCAGGCTTGGTTACCTGCACCGACGAGTTTGAATTCATTGTGATTGGCACATCCCAAATATGTCTGCCGAGAATGTGTTGGCTCAGTGCTGCAGTACAATAAGCTCAAATTTGTAAAGTATTGAAAAAGACACAAGGAAGCTTACTAAGGTAGAAGACTGAACAGTACGATATGGATGCGGCCTAGAGATGGTTTGGTAAACTTCAAGCTTTTGGTAAAGACTGACTGCCTAGCTCTCGTACCATCGCGATGAGACAAGCCCCTACACGGGTATTAGTATTTCTACCATATATGAAAGTCCTCGTTGGGAGTGGAGGAAGGGAAGCACGCACAACCAGCCCTCTCAAGCTTTTGCGATATCCAAACATCGGCATACACTCTGAGCGCAACAAATACAATCATAAGCGAAAGAGTCACTGTCACAAAAGTCTGAGCAATTGGGCCCTGACTCGGAGGGTCAATGAAGTTTGGAATCACTCCTGGTGGAGGCTTGCCAGAGGGCGTCTTGGAAAGATCCATGGCCACGGAGGGACGGAGGAGACGTTCTCTCAACGTCTGCGATCGGCGGAGTAAATGAATGGGAGGTAGTCAAGAAATCTTGGTCATCAGGGAGTGTAGGATAGACACGTGTGTATGGACTGATGACAAGCTAGTGACTATAGGGTGTTCGACGGCATAGGCTTCTCAGAAGGAAATTAAAGAGACTCATGTAAACTTCCATAAGTGATCGACTTAGAACGAAAAGGCAAAGGATTCGATGCAGTTGATTGGCCTGAAACCGGTTTCTTGTTGGAATGTCCAATTGTCGCACTTGAAGAATCATAGCACACCTATAGGATGCGGACTTTGCCCCATCCGCTGCATGTATGACACTAAAGCACATTGATCTTCCCACGGACCGGAAGGATTCTGCTACTCGCTAGAGCTTCATGGGCACCAATCTAGTTGCAGTGCCCAGAATGCTATGATGTACCTTTGGAAGGTTCTTAGCGGTGGCAGTCCAACTGCCTATTCTGCAGGCATCAACATTATTCCTGACCTTGCCCGCAACCTTCCCAGGGTTTACTATAACAAAATGTATCGTAGCCTGGTTATGGGAGTCCACAAAGTGACAGCGCCTTCCCAATTGTTATGGTCACAGCAAAAGAAGATTTCCGCAACCTGAAGGAGGCTCGGAGTACTTACCTGTCTGCCAGGAGGCGATGACAAGAGTCAAGCCTACACTCGATAGCGGGTGCTTTGGGGTACTTGGTGGTGTTGCCCGCCAACAGAAGCTTTGCCTCCTCGCCTCGTTCGCGCCCATCGCCCCGAATTCTTTGACGTGATCCAATTGGAAGGCCGATAGATATCGACATTGACGTGCAAGAGCAAGTTCATGGGATTTGGTTCCTTGCAGTGCTGCGCATGAAACGAAGTTTTCAGCTGAGGCACGGACAAAACCCCATGCCGTGGTACCCACCCAAAAAGACCACCATGACCACACTGATTGGGAAACATTGGGAGCTTTAGTAACTCATGTTTTGGTGCATACCTTATACCTGAAATCTGCGGTGTATACTGTATCGAGCAGGCGCCAAGCACATCTAGCAACGCTTAGGTTAGCGGCGAATTCCGGCGCGGAGTTGGATGCGTCTCCGACATTTCCGATCCGAATAAACTTCCCGTCCTCCCATCCAAATCATCAATTCTCCGACAACACTACCCACCTGCTGCTGTGAAGTGGCTGTACTTCTAGACCTATGGAGCCAAGCCCTTTGTACACCGTTGGGACTCCGGCTCAATATGGTAAAGCATGCACAAACTGTGCTCGCGCTAAAGCGAAATGCGTCAATGCGAACTCGAGCTTGAGTGGGAAGTGTGAGAGGTAGCCAGTTTCCCAAGCTTCGGACCTATGATATCAGGGGTGACCAATTTCAGATGTCATCGCCTAACTAAGGATTGCCAACGTCCAACAACGATTCGAGTGCGGAAACCAGCCAGTAAAAAACCGACGAAAGTGGACAGGCTAGAGGAAAAGCTCGACGGGTTAGCGACGCTATTGAGGTCGAATACCCAGCAGTCTACCCCCGTTGATAATCAGCTTACCCCGGACTCGCTTCAATCTGCGGGATCCGATCCGAAATTGATTGGTGATGATCAGCCTACTTACGCATTCACAACGGGCCTCGACAGGGAACGGGCTGCGAGAGTTTGCTCCGGGAGTGCTTTAAACCTCCATACTCCTGTACTCAATCCAGACACTTCGTATACAGTATCCGGCACTAGGTCGTCGGCATCCCATTCAAATTCTGCGCTCTCTGTCCGACTTGAGCCGTCTCTAGACGAAGCAGAGGAGTACTTTGACATCTTCAGAGGGCAAATAATGCAATACTCTCCATTCATCACGATAACAGCGGCTACAACTTCCCAAGAACTTCGACGGGAACGCCCATTTCTATGGCTATGTATCATGGCAATATCTTCAAAGTCCACGGAATAGCAGAAGGCGCTAGGCCGGGAAATTAGGCTGACCATTGGACGAGAGATAATCCTCGAGGGTAAGAATAACCTTGATTTGCTTACAGGCATCTTGACGTATACTGCATGGTAAGTCTCTCTTCGTGCGTTATCGATGATGTTCAATACGAATTCTTTCTGTCCAGGTCTCATTTTCACCTTCACGATAAGTCCATTATTACCCAACTTATGCAGCTTGCGATGGGCTTAGTGGCAAACCTTGGCTTGAGGAGACTCCCTCCCAAAGAGCCGCCGCAACTGATGATGGACTTGGATTCCCGTGGGTGCCCTAGACCTTTCGATCCATCGGCACGAACGATGGAAGAGCGGAGAGCTGGGCTTTGGTGCTGGTTTGTCAATTCAACGTAAGGCTTTCGTTTAGCTTAGTCAACCCAATCAGGCTTACGTCAAACAGTGTCTCCTGCTATTTCCAAAAACTTGAGCCTCTGCCTTGGACTCCATATAATGACGAATGTCTTCGAATACTAGCGGAAAGCCGAGAGCACTCGGGGGATTTGCTTCTAGTTCAATTTGTTCGTCTACAGCTGATCGTCGAAAAAGCTGCTCAGGCACCGCGGCACGATGGGCTTTCTGATGCTTCTAGTTTCATTAGCACACCTTCACAATTATATCTCAAGGCGCTCCAGATAGAATTGCAGAATTTCAAACAAGCTCTGCCTCTAGAATTATCTGACAACAGTAAGTGGATATACGCAGCCCAGGGAACAGCAGACGCGCTTACGCGCCGTATGTTAGAAGTCTTGCTATTGCATACACACAGCACAGAGGTTATGATATACGCAATTGCGCTCCTGAAGACACCGATTACATCCAACGCCATGGACTTTCAGCGCCTGGACTTTTTCTACGCCTGTCTTCAAGCTGCGAAAAACTGGTTCGATGCCTTCCTAGCAATTCCACCAGCTGCCTATGTTGGTATCTCCATGGCAGTATTCACCCAAATGGCACATTGTATCATAGCACTCTTCCGATTGTCAACCCTCGATTACCCTGGTTGGGATTGCGGAGTGGTCCGGAATCTTGCTAACCTCTCAGCAATCTTGGGACAAATTATCAATAACATGGTGCAAGTGAAGCCTGCCGCTGGTTTAGACAGAGGAGATCCAGAGGACAAAGACATCTTCAGCGCGAAGTTTCGAAAAGTCGACAAAATCAAAACCTGGTGGGACTCAAAAGTAGCGGCGGAATCGAACGGGCTCGACGCAATCGTTGCGGACGAAGCTATGACCGAAGCTCCGGTGGACTTCTGGGACGACGTATGGCTACAAGACGTACTTGGAGCGGGGCCATACGGATATGAACACTTTGTGCAGTAGTCAAGATGCCATCGCTGAAGGCTAGTACGGCAACTAATACTTACCTAATTTGTGACTAGTTCTACCACTGAATGCTTACTAATAATCCCATGTCCGGCTAACGTCTGCCAAGGATCGGGATCGGCCCTTTCCATCACTTCCCGTCTCCGACTCTGTGATGCGGAAAGGAGCCGCCGACGGCGAATCAGCAGCTTGATTGGTCAGAAGTTCAGGAGCGGAGATGATTAGAGTTGCCGGTCCAACCTATATGTCAGCTTATATCAGAGTCATTCTTTTCTTCTACTTACAGCCTCTCTAATGTTGCCTAACGGGCGATCAAAGGCAAACTTCAAGCGCGCATCTTCTTCTTCTACCCTCTCTACTTTTCCAGGCCATAAACGTCCGTCTTCCATCCAGAACTTTATGCTACCTTGGGGCAGTGTTAGCCAAGCGCGAGATTCGCGCAGATAGTACAGCAATGGCAGAGCGCAATGTGACTGATGATGTGTTACCATCAGCCCAACTCTTCGAGGGGGAGAAGTCTGGAGAAACCCCAGCGACTGCGAACCAACCCTCGAGTAGCATTCTGCGAACTAACAAAGACTGCGAGGAAGATTATAAATACATCACAGGGCTTAAGCTTGCAGTAGTGATCGTTTCAGTGACATTAGTGGCATTCCTTATGATGTTGGATCTTTCTATCATCGCGACAGTCAGTCAGGACCGGGCCATAAGTGGAGATGACTGTGTGCCATTGCTAATCCCAATTAGGCCATTCCTCGTATAACGAGCGACTTTCACTCTCTGCCGGATGTGGGATGGTACGGTAGTGCCTATCTTCTGGCTAGGTAATATCCCTTTATTCTCCTTCATCTCACGGAATGACTTGAACTGACGCAGGGCATCAGTTGTTCACTTCAACCATTGACTGGGAAACTCTACACCTACTTTAGCTCCAAGGTCAGACGCACACATTCCCCTGTTGAGTATCGAAGCTGACTGTCTCAGTACACTTTCCTTACCTTCCTTGCTCTTTTCGAAACTGCTATGCGGCGTTGCCACATCGTCGAACATGTTGATTGTAGGAAGAGCTGTGGCAGGCATGGGAGCCTCAGGACTAATGAATGGCGCGCTTACGATCGTAAGCGCATGCCTCCCATTGGCCAAAAGGCCGGTATACCTCGGTCTCATGATGTCCTTTGCCCAGATTGGTAAGGCACTTTTCTAAGTTAAACCACCTGGAGTTGCGAAACAATGCTCTGGAGTATGCCTTCCTTTTTAGCCTGTCCAGCACTCTACAACAGGAATTTTGTTCAACTGCCGTGGCATCCAAGGGTATGCCGTAGATCTTTGCTGCGTGTACATTGTTGTTTCTTGCTTCGTATGGTGCAGACATTCTCTCCTCTGGGGTCATCTTCTGCTTCGCTGCAATGTCTCTTAGCTCCAAAGCATTGATCAAGCAAGGCTGAGCCCAAACCGTGCGTAGGACAGGTACTCGGACCGTTGATTGGGGGAGCACTTACGCAGTATACGACATGGCGCTGGTGCTTCTATATCAACCTTCCGATCGGTGGCGTCGTCACAATTCCACTCGTACTGATCAACATCCCCGATCGAACTGTGAAAACAGACGCTAAACCAACATTCCGAACCACGCTTGCGAAGTTAGACCTTTTTGGATTCGCGCTATTCGCACCAGCTGCCATCCAGTTGCTTCTTGCCTTGCAATGGGGCGGGAGCCGGTATCACTGGGATGATGCAAAGATCATTGGACTCTTTTGTGGTGCTTTCGGGACCTTCTGCGTGTTTCTAGCGTGGGAGTATCGCAAAGGTGATGGTGCTATGATTCCGTTCTCAGCGGTACGCCAGCGTGTCGTCTGGTCCGGGTCCCTTGTTAACTTCTTCTTCTTTGGATCCATGTTGATCACGAATTATTACCTACCAATCTACTTTCAAGCCGTGCGCCATGCGACTCCGACAATGAGCGGCGTGTACCTGCTTCCTGCTATCTTGAGCCAAATAATCTTCGCCACTGTCTCCGGTATCCTTGGTATGTCACAGTTCTTTGCGATATCCTCTCCCCTCTCTGCACCGATTGATGTCTTCTAGTCGGGCGGTTAGGGTACTATTTACCTCGGAGCGTTGCTTGTGCGGTCTTTGCCGCCATTGGCACGGGCTTAGTGTCAACGCTAAATCCAACGTTCTCGAGCGGGGAATGGATTGGCTATCAAATCATTGCAGGTGCTGGTCGTGGCATGGGCATGCAAATGGTGTGTCTAATTTCTCAACCCCTTCTTGGTTGGCGTGAGAAAGTGCTTCATATACAGGGGCTAGGTCTTACCCAGTGCATGGAAAAACTGGGTTTCAAACCTAATTTGTCATATTTCCGGTCCTTGGTTCGCTGAACTACCCACTGACTGACAAATTAACGCAGAGTATTGTTGCTATCCAAAATGTCCTTTCACCTTCTCAAGTCTCTGTCGGCATGGCTCTCCTCATCTTCAGTCAGCTGTTTGGAGGGGCTTTATTCCTCAGCTTTGCCCAGACAGCCTTCACCAACGGCCTGATTAAGTATGTACCCATCTATGCGCCCGGAGTCAGCGCGGAGACAGTCATCGCTGCGGGTGCAAGTGCCATTCAACAGGCCGTCCCGAAAGCTGCACTGAAGGGAGTGCTCGAGGCCTACAATACGAGTATTAACCATGTCTTTTATCTTGCTGCCGCTTCCGCGGCGGCTATGTTTATCTTTTGCTGGGGTTTAGGGTGGAAGAGCATCAGGAAGGCGAAGATTGTCAAGCCAGAGGTTTGAATGAACAGGTCGAAGGATTAGCGTTAAAACACATTTAATGTGAGCATATAGATGGTGCTAAGGGGTCTGGAAGGTAATTGGGGGTAACGACTATCTCAAGCCTTGTGTTGGGGGCTCGATCCCTTCTTTCAAGCAGGATTTTCAAAAGATATTCATTCGCAGGGATTTACTCGCACCTGTTCGATGATCCTGCACACTCTCTCAATATCTGCCTTGTGCATCTCGAGTCTAGAAGGTACGTAGAGATTCGAAACAGAAGCAATAGGATCTGGAAATCCATATCGGAGGATTGTTGTGAAGAAGGGTGGTAACAACACTGACTGCAAACCGAAGGATCAAGCATTTAACAACGCAAAACATCTTCAATCACGAGCTTGGTCATCACGAGATCATAAAGTCTCTTTGAGTGTTCCAAAGTCTTTGAAAGGATGATATCCCACTTGCCTCCATAATTGCCAACGTATTGCTGACGCCCATCCGCAGGTTGCGTGATCCCAAAATATTGTTACAAGGGTGGACGGATAAGATGAACCACGTGCCTGCAGCTGGAAGCGCGTCATTCTTGACCGCGATCCGAAACTCTGTCTCGAGACTGGTGCTCCCTTTGTCTCGCTCGCCATGTAGCGCCGTGTGGTCGCAAACTTTCAGAACAGCTTCTAGCTACCATGGATTGTGTCCTCGAAACCATTCGTGCTTCGACTGGCCTCCACCAATGGAGATATGGCCTAGCGAAGAGGAATACACAGTCATTTCACGATGGTATCGGTCAACTAGATTTATTGCCTCTGATACGGTGGTAGTCTTCCCACACCCTTTAGCCAAACCCTTCGCACATCTCGCACGTTTTGCTTACAGCTCTTCGCGCTTGACGTCTTGGCAAAAAAAGTATTGGGAACAATGACGTCCCCTTTCAGTGCTGAGGCATCGTACTCTGGGGCTGCTCTCTAAGGCCTTTTTTGAAAAGTGGGGGTTGCTTTGTCTACAATCGTCAGGCATTGATGGGTGGCCACCTGATAACAAAGCATCTTTCAGCTGCAGGCTACCTACATTTATGGCTACCTGTCTTGTCAGAACTCCCGATATCGTGATACCTAGCACTACAAAGCAAAGCAAGTTAGTCTATCGGTAATGTCGTCAGCTAGCCCATCAGAGCCTTGTGGATTTCAGGACGCGATATGAAAGCCTGTTCCAATGACGGCTTTCCAGAATTGAGGCTTTTATGTGGGACAACTTAAAGCGCTAAAGAAACTCTTATGTCTCATCTTAGCTATCGGTGGCCTTATTCCTCCATCAGCTTCCCAGGTTGGACGCAGTCCATGATTTTGAAAGCCTGCATATTTGACGTCAAGCGCTTCAACGTGAGCAAAGGGGGCCGTTCCGCGCGAGGCTACGAGCTAACAAAGGGGTTGTAGGCTGAAGCCTCCAGATGGAAATCCCCTTCCAGCTAAGGACTCCTCAATTTTGACGCCGTTGCCCTTGAAAGGCCCGTACCAACCGCTACTTGGGACTTCGAGCCGCGAAATGATGGGAAAATCACGTGGAAGCCCAAAGCGGTATTCTGTCCAGCCCCCTTATTTCTGGGTGACGTATGGAAAGAAAATTTTGCATCAACACTTCACTCCAATTCTGAGCTAGTACTCGGCTAAGTTGGCCACAAGACCTTCGTCCAACTGCTCGACATCTTCGTTATCCCCATCGTCAACAGCTTCAAAGCTTTCGTCAACACAGCCTTGCATTGTTATAGGCTACACTTGAAGCAACATTAGCAGCCTCTTTGTGAAGCCACGGGCAACACTTAGCCTTCAATACAGCGCTCAACACTACTATTCCAATACCTTTCACCTTAGCATTTCTTACTTGCCTGCAACCTTTCGCCTCAGCCAATTAAACTTTCCTCAGCACTACCTTACGTGCTCTTCCGCAACTGCGGGCACTGAATCATCCATACCTTGTCAAGATGGACCAGATACTGCGACATTTCCGAGCTGAGCCCTTCTGGTTCGCATTCAAAACGGTGAGCGCTGCTATCGGCGTGATCTGTCTACAACAGACAGGCTTCATCTCCTCGGCTTTGGTGCCGTATACGGGCTCTTTTCAACCTCACACGCCGCCAAAGCCTCCGCCAACGCCAGCATCACTCGTGGTGAAGATGAACGTGGATCCTCTGAGGCCACATCCTGATTTCGGCAATGTTGATGGGATCTCTGTTATACTGAACGATACGTCAAATGTCGTGGCCTACGAACAGGCCAACGTTTCGGGCACCGTCGTCAAAATCATGGTAACGGCGAATTCGTCCACTCACTGCTTTCCGGTAAATGGAACTACGACAAAGGCAGCCAGTACGACCTCCCTACCCAGCCGAACAATGACATGGCTCATATCTACCGGGACCGATCTACTGCAGTTCATACTCCGAAGAATGGCGGATCTCGCTTTTCTTCACAACACCAGCATGAGCACGGCATCCATGGCATGCCTCGCCGTCCCCCTCACAATCATTGCTGCCTTCGTTGGCTACCAAGGCTACTTGGGAGTTCAACATGTCCGCCAAATCTACACAACAAACGCCGAGCTGGCTAGTAGAGAGAGGGAGAGAGAAGTGCAGCTAGTCCATCTGGATGAAGCCGTTTCTCTCAATCTCAACAAGGTGGCATTGCTTGAAGGAAGAGCGACGAGAGCCGAGGAAGCCAAAGAACGATTGCAGCAGCAGTATGCTGAAGCTTTGAGACTAAAAGGTGAAGAGATTCTCCTGTTGTTACTCATAGTGTACATTGCTAACGATGGCGTAGATGCGTCAGACAAGGAGGCAGAAATGGCTCGGGACGAAGCAGGTGACGCCAGAAACGCCCTGGAAGATGTAACAAAAAGCCTTGCAACGGCCAGAGAAGAGGCGCACAAGGCGAAGGAAGAGGCAAAGAAGAGGGTCTCCGGAATGAACGACGGGGTCAGTGAACAGCGCAACACCATCAACAGCCTCCGAAGGGACAAGTCCATCTTGCAGAGAGATCTTGAGCATGAGCGTGTAGAGGCTGCCGCGGTAGCCGAAAAGTTCAAGAAGAGTCTCCCACAGAAAGAAGCGGAAAACCTCAAAAAGGAGTTGCGAGACAGACTTGAGCTTCTGAAATCGCAAGGCAAGAACACCATCGCCCTCCAGAAAAGCCTGAGTTCGCTCAAAGAGCAAGTCCAAAACTTGAAACCTGAGGCTTTAGACAAGCTTAGGAAGCAGATAACTGATGAGCAACAGCTCCACAAAGAGGCTGTGAACAAAGCAACATCTCTGGAAGACGAGATGACCAGGAATGGCGAGGCTGAGAAGCGGCGAATGAGCGCTGCAGTCGAAAATCAGAACGATCTCAAGAAGCAATTCGAAGAGGCCACCAGGAGACTCGAAAAATCTGAACACACGGTTACATTGCTAGATGCCGAGAAGGCCCGGCAAGCCGACGTCGAGGCCCACATCACGAAGGACTTGACAACACGAGTTGAGGCGGCTGTTAAGGGCCAGAAGATAGCCGAAGACAAGAACAGATTGCTAGAGACCAAGATGGCTCAGCAGACTGAAACAGAGTGTGAAGTTAAGAGAAAATTGATGATGCAAGTCGAGGAAGGCGTCAAAATTCAGAATGCGGCGGAAGAGAAGACCGAAGCGCTAGAAACCGAGATGGGTCAAGTCAAACAACAGCTAAAGACTCAAGTCGAAGAGGCTGTCAATCACCAGAAAGCAGCGGAAGAAAAGTCAGCATTGCTGCAGGCCGAGATGGCCCAGCAAGCTGAAGCAGGAGCTGATGCCACGAGACAGATTCAAGAAAAGCTTGACGCCAGCACTCGCCTTCTGGTTGAGTTGAAAGGCGAGATGGAAGATCTGGATACCAACTACCATAGATCAGTGGCTCGTTTCGAGGAAGTCCGGGCAGCGAAGGATGCGACCATCAAGCAGCTTCAAGCTCAGCTTGGAGACCTAATATCAAACTCCTCATGGACGGACGATGACGCATCAACAAGTCCACAAGGTATGGATGAGCCACCGCCGCGGCCAGCAGTGAGATTACTAGCATCGGGCTCTGATGCTGCAACCACTGAGAACGCTGATACGGATAACCGCGACGCTGGGTTCTCCATCAAGGGTGCGGCTGGGAGGCAAGACAGCGATGAATCCAACGGCAGCGGAGCCGGGAATGATACATCCAGTGGTTCGCCTGCAAACTTTGAAGGATCTGGAGGCGAAGACACTGTCAATGATGGTCACCGTGATCTCTCTCAAGGCTCGTCTCTTGTAACCAACGTATGCTTCTGCGACAATTGTGGTAGGAAACATGCGCCCCCATGCAAATACTTCGGGCCCCCTTACTGTGCCAACTGTGGCAAAAACCACCCAGGGAAGCTCAACAGTTGCAAAAAATGGTGCAAGCAATGCCAGGCGAGCCACTACAGATCGGATTGTCCCCACACCAAGACAGCATCTCACACATCTTCCCAGGCGCCAACAGGCTCTGCCGCCGTCGATGATTCGAACGACCTCGGCGATCCGTCAGCCCCAAGCCCAGCAGCACCAACTGACGAAGGTAGTCAGTCTCCAGCACGGGGTTCAGCAACGACACCAGTCCCGGCGATCGATGACTCACGAACACCAGGATCACAGCGTGGAGGCCACGGCTCACATCGCTGGACAGCACCCGGACGAGGCCGGGTTCGTCCTCCTCAAGGTGGATTCGTTCCTATGCCCGCTGCTCAGAGACATGGTCCGTCGACCGGACGAGGAGGTAGAGGCCGACCAGGGCAGGGTGCGCCGCTTACAGCCGCGGAATCTTTTGAGAGGCAGCAGAGGGCGCGGGACAATTAGTGGGGGAATGTGGTGGGTGTGCGGAGATGGTGGACGGTGGTTGGCAGATGAAGGACGAGGGAGCCGGACTGGGACCGGGCAAGAGATGGAGTAGTGTGTAGAAATGCTAATATGGAGGGAGAACAACTCACAGACTGACTCATTGGGATAGGAGATGAGCCGAGAATGACATGAAAGGACAGGGGAGCCGGAAAGGGGCCGGGCAAGAGATGGATCAGCATCAGGAGACTCACATTGTACGAGGAGTACTAAGACTCAGAGTTGGCAGAGGTTCGATGCAAGTCGAGCTGAGAGATGTAAAGGACAGGGGAGCCGGACAGGGACCGGGCAAGAGATGGATCAACAACATAACATTCCACATGTACGGAGGACAGCATGTCTCAGCGATGCGGTGCAAATCGAGCTGAGAAGTGTGAAAGCAGATGGAGCCGGACAGGGACCGGGCAAGAGAAGGATACCAATCAGAAAGAGACATCGAAAGAGCAAATCACATGCTCTGGGTAATGCGTCCACCAGAAAGGTTGAACAGGGGCAGTGTTGCGAACATTTCATGTCTTGTGAAGGATGTATGTATGCATGGCGAATTTCGATGAATAGAATGGGAGAGATCGTTCTTCGTGTCAGTTTTAGAACCGAAATGATGTTTATAAATACATAGACAGCATGCAGTGTTAGTTTTCAGTCGCACCAAGCATGCATCCATCCAAAACATCTTTCAAGCAAACTAATCCGCGAATTCTGTCAAATCAATACCAAAACACCCTCACCTTCCCAAACCAGCAGCTACTAATCCTGCCCAGAGTCCAACACCATAAACCCTCTTGCACAATATAAATCATAATAACCCCCCACCTCCGTCTTGCAGGGAAGACCTAGCGCGAGAGACCACTCAAAGGTCCTTCGCTAGCTTGGGACTACGGTCCATAACAAAGTAATTGTCATAACCAGCGCTCGGAAGACGATGACAAAAAAAAGGCAAGAGATGGAGAGAGAGAGGCGGGTAAAACCTTCCATGGGGTTTTTGTAGGGTCGACACGTCGACCTGAGCTTTTGCCGTTTTTGATATTTCTTTTTGACAACTGAGAAAGGTGATATTATTTATTTGAGGAGGTGAAGGGGGGGAGGTTAGCTTGGGGAGTGTTCAACACATGGCATACCCCCTCCCCTTCACTTTGTCCACAATATATATCATAATAACCCCCAACCTCCGTCTCTCAGGGAGACCTAGTTGCAACGCACTCACGGGTGTGTCCTAGCTTGGGGCGAAAGTCCATTAGCCTGGCCAAAGAGCGGGTGTAAAACCTTCCCTGGGGTTTTCGTAGGGTCGGAACGTCGACCTGAGCTTTTGCCTTTTTGGTTTTCTTTTTGACAAATGAATAATGGGGGGATTATCTCGTTTGGGGGTAGGGGCATATAAAGCTGACTTTGAAATGAGGCTAGCTTTTGGCAAGACGCTCCCCCATACAGGAATCACTGGAGCTCAAGAATTGCCATAAATCCAATAGTATGAGAACCTTGTCCCTTTAGCAATGTCGCGGTGGTGGAAATGCAATTGGTCGTTTGCTTTCCTACATACTGTAAAACAAACACCTACAACAAAACGCTAATCAGTCATCATCGCTATCTTCAAACACCGCTGTTCGCGCTCTCCTCTTGGCCGTTGAAACCACTAAACCATCATCTTCCTCGCCATCGTCGTTACCAGGATCCGGAGCGAATGTCGATACCTTCGCCGTACTCTCTTGTAACGATGGTACTTCGATCTGAAGGTCATCTGTCGCCTTGGAAAGCGACAAACCATCCAATGGCGGTGAAGACAATGGTGTGTCCTCGCGTCCAGACTCAGAGCTATCGTCGAACGGCCCTCGGCGTCGTGGTCGCGATGAGGTACCGCCCATCTCTGCGTCGATATCGTCATCAGTCAAGTCAACGCTCTCTTTCCGACTCTTTCTCCAAGGCGCCACATCTTCGTCCACATCCACATCGCCGACTTCTTTCCTCTTCTTGCGTCTCCTGGTAGAGCCCGCAGCGTCGCTTTTCCGTTTCTTGGACTTCACGGCCGGCTTGACCTTCTCACCTTCTACCGTTCTTGAGACCCTTCCTGCCATCAATGCCTCCCTAACCTTCTCACCCTGGCCCCGTCTCCTTGCTTCTTCTCTGGCAAAGAAGTCCCGATCTCGCTCTTCGTCACTTTCATCATCGCTATCTTTCACGAATTCTGCGCTCTTGATTTTCCATCGTTTTTCTAGGTCCGCCTTCTCTCTTGCTCGGCGTCTTTCTTCCCTTGTTTCATCATCAAGACCGCTTTCGTTGTCAGAAGCGACAGTATGGCGTTTTCGGCGTTTCTTTTTGAGTGAGTTCAGGGCTGTGTGATGTGGATTGGGCTTATTTGTAGGGCCGCCTGGCGGAAAGAGGAATTCTTCTTGCATGTTGGTATCGCTGACGATGCCATCGCCATCGGAATCATCGTCGTATTCTGCACGCTTGGCTTCCTCGGCAGGCTTCCGTCGAAGCATTTCCTCGGGCGTCTTGGGATCATCCTCACCATACTCGAAGATTGGATTCTTGCGGTGCTGCTCAACAACGTCGTGGGTATGACGGAGGTCTGCAGAGGATATGGAAGAGGGTATAACCCACGTGGCACCTGGCTCGTCATCAACGCCTAGACTTTCGAAGCCGGAAAGAGTCATCAAGAGGCGGAGTTTAGCGTCTTTGAACATAGCCGTACGGGTAGAATCGCTGTCCGGTATCACAACAATGGATGGCGCTTTGGAGGTGGTGGTTGGTTGCTCAGCCTGATCTTCCGGGACTTCTGGTTGTGGTAGTGTTTTTCGTGCTAACGCTTCGGCTTCCCAGCTCTGGCGCTCATCGGCCGCTGAAGCAAGGGTCTTGGTGACCCAATCGATCAGTTCAAGCTTGTCGTCGTAGAGGGCTGCTACTGCGATCCCTATCTGTTCTTCGATGATCATCGAGCCGCGAACCACCAATGTCGCTGGTGGTCTAGGCTTGGAAGAGACCGTCTGTTTCTCATACCCATACTCGAGGTAGAAAGTGGTCGAATTGATTTTGCTAAAAAGGAGTTCCACGGCCAACTCTGGTCTCTGATCGAGCTTTTTAATCAACTTTTTGATCAGCTGTCTGACCAACTCATGCCACTCCTTGTACGTAGGGCCAGCCAAATCGAGCCCTTCAGGCCCTTTAACCATTTTGGTGAAGAGGGCGATGATGTCGAGTCGGAAAAGCATTACACTGAGGTCTTGCTTGAAGGCGACACGGTAGAAGAATCGATGTGCGCGCTTCAGCTGCTCAGTATCCAGGTCGATGTAGTATTTCGCAAAAGCGACAAAGGTATCGATACACGCCTGTGACATGAATTTGGTCGAGAACCGAGTGAAGTCGAACTTCCGTTCTCTTGACACTCGCTCTGCCTCTCGCATATCTTCCATTTCCGAGGCTTGGTCCTCTTCATCCTCGTTGGTTTCGCCGCGTTGTTTCGCGGCAGCTCTCTTCGACTTTCGAGCTCGTCGCTTGGATCGTACCTGCAAATCCACGTTCTCTCGCGAATATCGCTCTAGCATACGTAGGAAGACATGCGAGAGCTCAGTACAGGAGTCTAGATAGCCAAAGCCTTGGTCTTTGTAACCTCGGAGGATGGCAATAATCCGGTCATGGGTCGATTCTTCGTAGAAGATCCGGTTTTGAATATTCTCTGCAATCTCCTGGTCCTCTTCCAGCGGTGACTCTGACATGTCCTGTATGATCAGCAGGATCTGTGTGAAGCATCGCATGCCTGCCTGGACCTCTCGCCAAGACTTCAGATCAAGAGTGGTCTGCATGAAGCGATTCAGGAGGATGAAGGACTCTTGATTCAACACAGTTGCAACCAGTCCAAAGCTATCGGGTTCGAAGGTCTCGACAATCTTCTTGTCTTTCGTCCTTTTCTCCGCTTCTTTCTTGGTCCTCCGACGGACACGTTCGGCTTGCAGAAACCATGAGACCAGGTAGAAGAACTGTTGTTGATGAGATTCAAGTACTCGCTCGGCTTCGCGTTCGATGGCTCGGCGGATGTGGTTGAATAAAGGATTGAAGCTGGAATCAAGAAACTCTTCCACAAATGCCCGAAGATGCGTATTGGCAGACTCAGTCAGTGGAGTCTGCATATCAAATCGATCATATGCAGGCTCTTCGTTCTTCACTCGTTGCTTAGGCTTGTTCCACTTCTTGGACTGGTCCATCTTCGACAGCGTTTGCTGGCCATTCTTCAGAACGTCTTGGCCTGAGACCGTCGATACTCTCCCAGGACCATCTCGTTTCACCCAGATCATGGTTCCGAATCGATTGTGCCTAGTAGGTGCGTTCTTCGCGTACCCTCTATGCATGCCTGCTTCTTGCGCTAAGAGAGAGTTGAGCTCGTCACTGTTTAGCGATTTCAATTGACTTTTGTCCATGAACAGCTTCTCAACGTCCACGCCCTTCAAAAGATGGAATAGTATCTCCATGATCACTGTGTCTTGGGTATTGAAGTCTTCGCCCATATTTGAGGAAATTGTAAGGAGCAGTGCAAGCACTTCTTGGCGATGAAATGCTTCTACAGTCGCAGATCTCGAGACCTCGCCCTCTTTGCCCTCGTTTGGCAAGTTTGGTGGCGGAGATATCATAGCGACGTTCCTGAAAAAGTATAGTAGGAGCTTGATGATCCCTTCGTCCCGAGGGCCTCGTTCTCCTATTGGAAGAGCCATGGAGGGAAGCCCAACTCTAACAGCCGTTCGAAGAATGGACGCCGAGTCATGTTCGAGGATCGCGCGCTTATAGGACGTTTGGGCAAGCTGTAGGTATGGAATGTGACGATGGTGATTGACTGTCATCTGCATGTCGTTTTTCTCGATGGGCCATGTCAAAGGGACTAGAAGTTCCAGACATGCTAATGCCACTTTTGACTTGACTCTGTCTTCCGTTGCTGTCTCCGGCCATGCTGCCAGAATCTCCAGTAGATCACCCTTGACCAGATTCGCTTCCGCAAGACATCGAGCCACGTCCAGCCGGTTTGACTTTGCGTCATGTAAGTTCAACCATTTCCTTAAGTCTTTGAGACAAGCGAATGCATCATCGCCGAGGACGTAGCGGCCATCTTCATCGGCGCCCGTCCCTCCCAGCTATGGCGCTATCAGTCGTAGCCGTGGAAACTTGAAAGGAAGACATACTGCGGACACGAGACTGTAGACATAGGCGCGAACTTCAGGGTCCACAGGACCTGGAGGACCTTGAAGACTTTCCTCAGACTCCATGGCGGTCTCACAGAAAGCACAAGCTAAGAATCATTGAAGCTCGATCAGACGCGTTCTGAGACGCGATGGACGCTAAACCGTGACAGCCGAGGCTCGAAGATCCCTGCTAGACCTAACCTCGCATCTTCATGTCAGTCAAGGTGTTCCACAATCCGTATCCACCATGAACCTGATATTGTAATCCTTTAGATACTATCAAACTAGCTAAACGATCGGCCATGTCTTCACCCTTGCGTGCCGGAAGGCAATTGAGCAGCCTCGCCAGCACTGCGAATAGACGATCTCTCAGCACAAGCTCGAGACTCGCGGCCGCCAGGGAGGTCAAGAGGTTAGGGGTGGTAGGAGCCGGGCAGATGGCAAGTCTCGCAAAAGGAATAGAGAAACGCTGGGGTGAAAGTATGGCTGATTTGAGGAGATCAGGGATTAGGCATCGCTCTCGTAGCAGCCCAAAAAGCTCAGGTACCTGTCACGCTGGTGGATACCTCACAAGCCTCTCTGAATAAGGGAATGCAATTTGCAGGTGTGTGATGCAGCCATTGAGATTCAATCATATTGCGGCTGACCGCCCGCATAGAAAAGTTGCTAGCTAAGGACGTCTCCAAACAACGCATCTCACAATCCGAGGCAGATGCTGCGCGTTCCCTCCTCTCTCCTACAAACAAAATGGATGACCTCTCCGAAGCTGATTTTGTCATCGAAGCCGTGCCGGAGATACCCTCTCTGAAGACCAAGATTTTCTCTCAGCTAGCAAAGATTGCTCCCTCCCATGCAGTCCTCGCCACGAATACTTCGTCCATCTCCATTACCAAGATAGCCGCAGCAACAACTCCACCTGACAATCCCACAGACATGAGTGCGGCATCTCGTGTCATCAGTACCCATTTTATGAATCCTGTGCCCATACAGAAAGGAGTGGAAATAATAAGTGGACTCCAGACGTCGGCAGAAACGCAAGAGACTGCTATTGAGTTCTGTAAAAGGATGGGCAAGATCCCCTCGCAATCTGCCGACTCGCCTGGTTTCCTTGCCAATCGAATTCTGATGCCTTACATTAACGAAGCCATCATATGTTTGGAGACGGGGGTAGGAAAGAAAGAGGACATCGACAACATAATGAAGAATGGAACTAATGTCCCCATGGGACCGCTGCAGCTGGCGGACTTTATCGGTATCGATACTTGTTTAGCGATTATGAAAGTCTTACACGAAGAGACGGGTGATGGGAAGTACCGCCCGGCTGTGTTGCTGAAGAAGATGGTGGATGCGGGATGGGTGGGTAAGAAATGTGGAAAAGGGTTTTACGATTACTAAATACTAGTGATCACAATAATCTTATTAGGTCCCTCTTGTGCACGCAACTTGCTAGATAATGGATTGGAGGCTCACAGCCGCTGGTATCTGTCCCAACTTGGGCCATACGCCGGAGGGTCATCCTTTTGCATCCGCTACAACTCATTCTCGCCGACGTACCTAGCTCGAGCTTGCCTTTGCTTCGGATTCACCTACCACATCTTCTGTTGCGATAGAACAGGTAACGTGCCGATAACACTGCAGCAGATCGACAGTAGCAGATCCTGAAAGAACTTGGCAATCTCTCAAAGGAGGCATCCTGATTGGCAGCCTGGCGAAGCACCCTCTTTTTCTCCTTTTCCTTACGTCCAAGAATCGTCTCCGTGACACCTTTCGCCCATTTCCTCTTCTCCTCAAGCGTCCAGCGATATTTTTGCTCCCTGAACCAGTAATCCCTGGGAGAATGCCAATCTAGCCAGCGACAGGGAAGGCCCTCATCGCTGATCACAAAAGTCGCCGTCTTCAGTGGCAGTACCCGCAGCTGATCGAGACTATCCAGGGTTGATGTCCACCAGTCCTCGTCTGCTTCAGCAAAATCCAATGCTGTGCGATACGGGCCATAGCGACGCACGGGACAACCCTGGTCCATGCTCAAGTTGATGGTCTGCAAGCCGGAGAGATGTTCCGCCATCATAGCAATGGCACGGTGCCAATGCCGCACGTAGTCTTCCTTGGGAAAGCTGATCTCCATAAGAACCTTGCGAATTGCTGCCGCAAATCCTTCGTCCAACAAGCGACGAAGGAATCGCTGCAGAAGTAGTGGATCGTCGAATAAGAAGGTGTTGGTAGAATATGGTAGGAACTTAGCCTCATTGTACACTTGCTGACATGAAAGTAAAAGATTATTGCTCTGCCCTTGTCCCAGCGGCTCTTCCAACCACTCTCGTACCATACAGTAGCCGTGACGGCTCACGCTGGCCTCGACGTACCACGCCAATGTTTCTGTCTCTTGAAATCGCTTCTGAGCCTCGGCCTCGGAAATCTCAGCATAGCACATCTCATTAGACCACTGGTATCCGTGTGTTCGTTTGTCATAGTGCTCGCTAACATGGAGGACCCTACCCCCAAGAACCAGCTCGTAGATCATATTCTTGATTTCCTGAGGCAGCTCGAGCAGAGAAGAGGAGGCGTTCCCCTCGGGAGCTTTGATGGTTAGCAAACCCTTGGAATGCAAGTATTGACACAGCTCACATCACTAGTAGCTCGTTTGAAGTCATCAATCTTCTCCTATGGATCTTGTTTCCACTACGTAGCTTCATCTTCGACGGAACATGTGGATCAGACCGCTAATTTCTGACTGAAAGATGGTTTAGAGATGTCCGGGGCCGGATGGTGATAGATCGAGCCGAAGTAGTGCGATGTACGACTTGGCACTAGATCTGAGAATAAGAAATCGGCAAGGTGATGTGAAGGTAACTTGGACCGTATTCTGGGAAAGCAACGCTGATGAGTTATATCCCCAATAACAATTCACCAACGTCCGCAAATTCCTAGGTCTAGAAGAAGTACTGTGATGCAGTGGGAGCATTGTTGTGTGCTAAACAGCCAAACATTCCCTACGACGTGATCAACGATTTTCCTCCTGCAGTGCATATACTACAGAAATTTCCAAAGCCGATACCAAAACGTCACTATCTGTGCGTTTCAGCTACCGTACACATCACCCAGTCAGCATATCAACAAGTACTCATGACTGTAACAGCCACCTCCCATATATATTCTACAACACTATTGTAGTCTGTATCTAGTGCACACACGTTCAGTATTGATTTTTGTTCTGGAATCGGCTCTTTGGATTTATTCACCTGGTCATTTTGATTGTAACTTGACATGGTCCATTTCAGATTTCAGGCGTATAGTTAAAATTTCGGATGGCAGTGTCGAAATGTGACGTTAGCCAGGACACTGGCATGCTTTGTTAGTATGACTTGGTATATTGTTGGCATTCGCATTTGGTTCTTACGCGTCCGTGCTTAGTATCTTCCTGGCCTAAGTGGTCTACATGATATTTTGGCAGGTCATGAGGTCTGGTAGTGGAAGAAGAGGGATTAGTAGTGGAAGAGAGGCATCAATAGAGATGGTATCGATGACATTAATGACCAAAAGGTTTCTACAAGATAGTCCCTCCTTTTATCACGCAGTGATAGACATGGTATGACAGTAAGCTCAAAGGTATGCTCGACCCAACCCCAAAAGATTCGCCTTAGCGAAAGCAGCAAAGTAGAAAACCCATGCCTTTACAATTCACTCAATTTTCGAACTGTGACTTGGCGCCGACCTACATGGGTAGCCGCTTGCTAAGCATCAGCGTATAGATCCGATTCTTGACCTCTTGCGGTAGATTCAACGAAGGGGGAATAAGCGTTGTGAGGGTTTTGGGGGTTGGGAAGGGGTGCTGTACTCACGGAGAGAGAGTATCTCTTTTTTCGGGTGATGATCTTGGCTGGGAAAACTCTAATGGTTGGCGTGACACCGGCGTGTGGTTTCATCATTGGCTATGGGGTGAGTTGGGGGGAGGGGTGTTGTGTGGGATAAAGGGGATAAAGGGGATAAAGGGGGGGTGAGTGTTTGGGAGATGCTGGCTGGTTAGTGGTGTTGTTTTGGATATAGCGTGTTTGAGAGGGAGAGATTAAGGGGTTGTGGTGCAAGGTGTGATTATGCTGGTGAGGTTTTAGTCGTGAGTTGGATATGTAGGTAGTGGTGAGAGACAGAGGGGAGCTGAAGGGTGGGTTGGGATTGTTGTAGGGAGCAGGATTGCGGTTTGATTTGAGCGGCGAGGGGGCTGCATATTCGCGTCTGCTTGGAGATATGTGGTCAACTCCTAGCAAAAAGGCGGCTGCTATGAGGGATCTTGGAATGAGTTTTTGCTGTATTCAGACCCGATCGCAGTTCAGCAATATCTGCAAGCCAACGCCTCTTGATCCACCGCAAAAGTCTTAGTTTCCTTAATCATGTATGCCTGACTCATAGACCCCTGATCATGCAAGCTCGCATCCCGACCTCCTACACCAGCCACGGCGCTGGCTGCATGTCTGCCACCTGTCATGTCTCTTAACCCTATAGGCGCTTTACTGAAATGGAAATTCATCATGTCCGACTGAGAGGAAGCTTTCCTTCGTGTGATACCGCTTTCTATGGAGTCATCTTCTTCGCTGCAGTGTGGCTTGAGACAGGGAAAGCAGGCCGAGACGATGCTGAGACATTGAATTATTTGAGTGCAGATTGTTATTGGCCATGTGTGGAGGATTGGGTCGGGAGTTCCGAGGTATTTGCGTAGGTAGACGAGCTCGCATATTACTGCTATGATCACCCTACAAGAGAAGTTCTTTAGTGGTTTGATAGCCTGGGATCTTGGTTGTATGGGTAGATTTAGCGTACGTTATACGAAAAGCGAAGAATGAGACAGCGGAAGCCTTCTTCGCTAGAGAGGCTTGGCGGCGATGTAGGCATACGAGGGGAAGCAGAATTAAGGCGGTCTCTGTAAGAATGTTCGTGATCTCGAAGAAATTCCACCACGCATACTATCGATATCATCAGCTTGCATTTCGTAGGAAGATTGAGATTGGCCCGTACACGGTGGATACATTTCCCTCCAATATGATTCCATGGCTGGGGAACATCGCAGCCAAAAGCGGTGGCAAGTTCTCCGATGAATGTCCATAGGCAGACAGTGACTGCAACAGCGTAGACCGCCCTTTGTTCCTTTCGTAAAGGTATTGTAGTTCTAATGAGAGCCAAGACCGCGAATTTGGCGACAGAAAGGGCTAGAATATAGAGGAGAGCTGCTACGTATCCAGCCTGTATGAGATTAGAAGGCAGGAACCAAAGTTCAACAATATCTATCGAGTTGAGCTACCTTGAGATCCGTTTCCAGATCAGCCTGGCTTGAAGCCCTCAGTGGTTTGCCGTAGCCATGATAGGTCTGAGTAGCGACCGCAACTGTCTGTCCGATGGCGAAAAGCTAGATGACAACGGTAAGCTAATGCTTGCGAGAGCTGAAGAGTGTTTGCAGGTGCTCTTACTAACGCTGCTGAGACCACGTAGTCGTTGAGCTTGATTGAATGGACAGTGGTGATCTTAGTGACCACTCTCGTTATAACAGCTAGGATGCTAGTAATGACCGTGAACCAGGTAACAATTTGAACGGCTCTTGTGTGGTCTTCCTCCATGGTCTTATTACCTCAACAAGAGACAAAGCAAAGGCATAGGAAGTCTAGCAGTGGGGGAGAAATTGAACATCTGTTCAACTGCGTTGAAGGACGTCATGGTTGCAAGTTGGGGAGCAAGCAATCTGACAAGACACACAAACACGGCTGAGAAGAAAAGCTAGTATATTCCTCGAAAGGCTTCGGAATATATACTGACATATCAACGAACGAGTCTTCGTACGTGAAACCTGCTCTTTACCTTGTTCGACTGGTATATTTGGAGATAAGCCAAGATGATTTGTTGGTGGCTGCGGATCTGTGTGGGAGCTGTAGCAACCTAATATCATTGATCTATATCCGGACGAATTATGGCACCTGCAAGGCACACCCCACTCCGCGTGCCTGGCGTGAGGCCTGGATTAGATCTGTTTCGCGTCCAGGCGTGCCGTCTGCAGATCTGCCAGCATTGAGCTAGTACGGCAGAGCTAGTCGGATTCGGTTAGCTTGAGAATTCTGCTGTCGAAGGCTACAACAACTTTGTTCATCTCGATATAGGATCAATATTCGTTGTCGTGACGCTGGCGCTTAGTATGAGCTTCCGTAGGCCCTATTGAAGATATGTTCTCGAGGCGTCTTTTATCGTTTGCTGTATCTGCAATACGACGACAAGCTGGTCTCTCAATTCCTATCTGAAACGTTGAAACCAGAGCCTCGGAGCTCTGTCCTTCATCTTCGATGAAGAACTCGTTGCAAGCTCCATCCCGGTCCTCAAGCTAACATTCCCGTTCCTTTCCCGTCTAGCATGGGTCCACCGCTGCATTCCAGCTCTTCAGCATGCGCCCTGCGCTTATTGGTTCATATTTATGGTAAATTCTCAAATCTAGGCACCAACAGCTCCACTCCCAAAGTCCTAAACATGTGTCAGCAAAGGAGAGAAATGACTGTCATACTATGGGGGCAAGGGGGTTGCTGAAGAGCAATGGGGATAGGACCACTGGCTCCCTAAATACAGGTCTTCAGCGCTGAATATTTTGCTGACGAGAGATTTTGCGAAGTGGGTCCTCGCATTATTGATGGTTCTATTTGCAGACTGGCAATGCCCTCATGGACTGTTGCATCTCTTATGTCCTGTCGGATGTTATGGATACAATGTCTCAATACCGCACGATCCCGGAAGCAGTATGAATTCGCAGAACATAAGCATGACCATGTCTTTTCATACAGTCAATGACAGGTAGGCGTCAACTAATATGACGTTAATCTAGGCTAGAGATTTCATCTCAAACAAGCTGTGGTATTCAGTCAGCCATTCCGTAGTGATGCTCAGTCAGGACAATACCTTCGCAGATGTATATTCAACTGCGCATACCTGCTTGCTTCAGCTCTGGCCTGTTATTCTCAGCGCTTTGCCACGCAAGCTAGGGTACATTAGCAAACTTGTTCCTATGTGGGTCCATATCAGAGGCTTAATTGTAGGGAGACTTCAGAGCTGGCAAACAAATTAATGTAAGCTTGGGCTGCTAATGACACGAAATCATATGACATTGGAATTAGGACGTATGTGATAAGCAGTCAAGAGTGCCAACATTCGAGCTGGTAAGGGTATCATATGGACAACACTCTTGCTCCTCTGTCACGCAATATCGTCCAGTTCATCCGACTTCTCAGCCTCAACATCCTCACCCACCTCATCCGCCATGCCATCCTCGGTGGCATCTATATCCATCTCTCGTGGAAGTAACATTGAGTTCCCCTTCTTCAACATTTCAACTTTCGCTCGTGTCATCTCAAAGACATACTGCCCCAGATGCTCCACGCCTGCCATCTCTGTCCCCTCAGCTTCATCCTCGAGCTGTCTCTGAGTGGGGAATACCTGGCCTGTCGTAAGGATGAGCTTCTCGGGTCGCTTGAGGGGAAGTTGGAATGCCTGGAGCAATTCTGGGGATGACTGGAAGACGGAGCGGCGACCAAGTATGTACAGTCCAAGTCGAGCGCGAGAGAGCGCTACAGTGAGGCGGCGAATATCTCGTAGGTAGCCAGGGTGCTTGGTGCGGGTCAGTGATAGTATGATATAGTCATTCTGCTCTCCTTGGTACTTGTCTACAGTCGTGACGATTCTTGGCAAACCAAAAAGTCTATTCTTTGCACATCTATGAGCCAGCACCTCCCTGATCAACGCGCGTTGCCCAGCATAGGTGGTCAAAATGGATATTTTGCTCGCTGGGTAGCCGAGCAGGCGCATGTACTGGTATACTGCAACAGCGTACTCGGCTTCTCCTAGATTCTGAAAGTAGTGTGGATTTGGTTGTGATTCACCGGCGCCTTTGTAGTCAGGCACATCAATGAACTGGTAATCGTACTTGAAGCCGGCGTTTGCACGCAGATATTCTGGCTCAGAGAGGACGTTGGGCAGGTTCTTGAGATCTGGATAACGCCACTTGTAAAGCTCTGCGATGCTAGGTCTAGCACGGCCTTGGTGGTCTAGGTGGATTGTTGGAACGCCTAGGCGAACGAGGCGGAGGAAGAGCGACTGTTCTAGATTCGCAAATTGGCGGAACGCTAGGTTGTGGATGATGGGAGAGTTTTGGAGGTGATCTCCGCAGAGGACGATTCTTTGTAGTGGAAGGTTGCCATCCTTAGCATCCTGCACAGCTAAAGGGATAAAGTTTTCAATCTCGGTGATTTGGGCTGCTTCTTCCATTATTACGTTATCATAATGGAAGCCCAATTCAGCAATTTCCTGTCGACGCATAGCTGCGTAGGTCGTGGTCATGGCAATGATGCGTGCTTCTTTGATCATTAGGTAGGTCGTCTTGTCCTTATTAGAGCGGAGGATCTCGAAAGGCCGAATGTCTTCGAGCGAGGTGAATAGTTTAGTTATGTGGCGTTCGCAACCTTTGACCGTGTCTAGCATAGCGTCTTTGGAGACCCCTTGCGGGAAGAGTGGGTGGGGGACGTTTTGGAAAAATTGGTGGAAGGGGAACGATGCGATAACCTCTTCTGGAGTAGACTCGGAATTGATAGCTACATCCCAAAATTTTGACCAAGCAGGTTGGACGTAAACAAAGTTGAAATAGCCAGCAGTCTCACAGGAGCTGCCATGAGCCCCTGGTGCGCCAAAGTTTGCGGCAAGTCTGTCGACCTCAGCTAGTAGATAGGCTCTATTATCGAGGAATGAATCGACTCGTCCATGTTTACTGAAGCTCTGCTCTGTCTGCAGCTCCCCTTCCCCTTGACCAAGGCGCAGCAAATGGCGTCCGTCGATATCAAGATTCATGATCTTCTGGAATAACTGGTTCAACGCTTGATTACTGTGAGCTATGAGCAGGGTACGCTGGGAAGGAAAGTCATGGTAGATGTTGTTGATGATCTGTGTGGCAACATCTGTTTTGCCAGTTCCCGGAGGTCCCACAATGACGGTAAGACCCGGCTGAGTCCCCGATGCAATAGCTTCGACTTGAGTAGGAGTGAAACGTACACGATTCTGCTTGGGCGCATCGATTGGGTAGGGTCCACTGGGAGGCGGCTTGTACGTCCTGACCTTGGTAGACTCCATAGTCTGTGGCACAGGCACATCACCGTTGCGTCTTCGCTTTTTCGATGGTCTCTGATCCGGCGGAGCGGAACTTGTTGAAGCCTCAAGTACGAATGGAGGCCCCAAAGTCTCGACTTCGGCGCTCTCATGCTCAATTGTCTGAATGGCTCTTTAGCTAGCGAAGTGGACAAAGGAGCTTATAGAGACTTTACCTTGCCAGGAAAACTATCGACCAAATGCTGCCAATCCAAGAACGTGTCGCGGAAATCGATAGCCTTCAATCGATTTTCGAGTCGAGTATAGGAAGCAGATGTGGGGTCACCATAACCTAGAAAGACCTCTTGCAACCAGATGGGCATTGGAACGTTAGACAGCGCAAGGCTTTGAATGGTCTCTAGCACTTTCTTCCAATTATTTTCCCGTTGATTTCGGCGAGCGATGACGTTGATTGACTCGTAAACATCTGGTCTGCCCTGGTCCTTCCGCTCCATGTCCGCTTTGTATGCGGCAGGATCCAGGTGGACCACCAGTCTACGGATGGATGATCTCCTACCATATCCATTGACCTCATCAGGCGGGTGTTCCCGTATGAGGCGGCTTTTTTCGTCGAGTAGCTGAAAAACCTCTGCAGTCCGCAGAGTGAGTAGGCCGGTGGACTGCGGGGTTTTCTGCTCCGAATGTCCATTAGTCAGTTTGCGTGAGGCCTCCGTCGGTTTGATTGCGAGCAAGTAGATTAAGTCCCCTGGACGCAGAGAATCCCAGTCTCTCTGGACAGTATCCGCCATCTTGCTAATGTTGAGCGTTATCTCGGCTTTCACGTAAGCTGGTCTGTCATGTCCAACTTTCGCTGGCGCAGCTTCCAAGATAGCAGGGTTGGTTATTGGTATAGCCAAGTTTGAGAAACCAGCAAATTTGACAGCATTTGAACCTGTCTCCTCCGGTTGTAGTCGTTTTATGATTTCCTCGAGAAACTTCTGTACTTCGAAGAACTGTTCGCACCGGTAGAGGATAAAAGACCGCCAGAGGAAGTCTCCCACGCTAAGATATTGTAGGTTGAGCTTTGGTATAGCAAGTGATCGAGCGCCATTGTACGTTTCATTACGCGCAAGGGACGCGTCGTACAGCTCGATCTCGGTGGGTTGCGTACTCAAATCACTCACAGCTTCCTGAAAGGTCTTCCTCCTTTCATGCGCCGACACCAAAACCTCCATTAAGAGTTCTCGGGTGACTTCAATGTGTGCCGTAGCTGGGTATGCGGTCCGAAAGCCAAGCAGCGAGCAAAGCCCAGTAAGCTCCTCGTCTGTTAACTCGGATACTTGACCCTCTAAATCCTCCCTCCGATCAATCGCTCCGTAGTTTGAAAGTGCAAGAATGGTGAGCTTCGATTTGAAATGCTTTAGAGCAGTCCTCTGTAGCCGGGCTAATGTCTCATAGTGCTTTTCGTACGACTGTGCTCGTGAGTACTGGGTACCTGTGTTGTCATCTATAGAGAAGTTCACAAAGTGCCGGAACAGGACATATAGATCACGCAAAAGACCATTGGCTTGGCTATTGAACATTGGAGACAATCTAATAAGGGCCAGAAGGTTGAGGTCCTGCAACAGAGTATTGACATATCTCCTCGTAGGCAATTGGCTTTCGAGATCAGTGAGGAACTCCAGGAATTTCTCGCAGTATACCACGTCATCTGGAGCCTTGTCAGTAGACGAAATGGACCTGTCAGTAGAAGAGAGGCTCACCCGCATTTTCACCGTAAAGGCGACCGACAAAGTCAAATAGCAGTGTATAGAGCCATGATCTTTCAAATCTCAATCTTGCTTGTTGGTCTTCGTCAGCAGCTTCGTACCGTTTCCCGGAAGCACGCCATGCTTTTCGAAGTGCGCCAGCCTCCTGGAACTTGCGCTCTCGAGTCGAGTCGGCAGCTAGACTGTGCCATATGGATATCGAAACCAAAGGAGCACATTCTTTGCGCACGAGTCCGTTGTCCAACGACTGGAAGGCACTGAGGATAAAGGACAAAACGTGGGTACGAACAGTCGCTGCCAGCGAAAAATCGACGCTCATTGACAGAACACGACGAAAGAAGGACGAGAACCGATCGGGCTCGCTGGTGAATATGACTGTTCTTTGTCAGTTGAATCCATACGTATCATACTGTAAGATTGGTGTGCATACCCCATGTCGGAAGGTTCTCTCTGCTCTTGACAGTCACAAGCAGGGTAATCAGGAGGACATGGGGATTCGTCGAAGCATCGCTATAGCCGGGCCACAAGTAGCTGGATCTTGTCAGCAAGGTAGTCCCCAAGAAACATGACGGTCCTGTACTTCTCCAGTAGCTGTAGGCTTTCGAGCTGGATAAGCGATCGATAGCCAAAAGATTCTCCTTCCAGAACATCCCAGATCTCTTTCTTAATGACATCTGCCTTGACCTTCTTGATCTTGTTGGTCGGCTTCGACCAATGCTTCTGTGCCAGTTGTGCCCAGTGGACTTCCTCTTCAGCAATTCCATCGCCTGCTCTTGACTCGACTGCCTCGGCCATCACTTCGTTGAGAGACCACGAAGGCGGCTAGCTTTCGATTTATCATATTCCCACAGTTCCTCGCATACTCTGTATTCTTTGAGTGAGCGCGTCTGCCTGCAGAATAGGATGGAGATCTTGCTCGTCGCGTAACTTCCTCCCTGTACTAAAATTTATTACCGCTAATGCGCGCCGTTACCCGCCGAGCCTCAATTGCACGAACGGTTCATTGTCTTCGACTGCAATGGTAATCCGACAAAGATGCTGAGCCCCAGGTGATACTCGCAGGCCCGCGCGTTTGCTCATGTTCTTCAAAAATGTCTAAGATCGGGGTGCAATCGGTGGACGACTTCACAGCGATACTTCGAAAGCTGTTGGCGAATGCAACAGAGGTCAAACCAAGTGGAGGCGTAGAGCCAGCCTTGATCCCGCAAGACGTTGGTGTGGATGTCCTTGAAGAGATAGATATACAAATTAAGGCGCTCAGAAGACCGTGGCATGCGCCAGATGTTCATCCTCACTATGCACCCATCGAGACAGCTTGCCGGAATATCTTTTACGACGATGTAGTCTCACAGCGCATCGAGGAACCGGCATTTGGAGAAGTCTGGAATTTGTTTGATATCTTGTCTTTCATGACCGATACAGGTTAGCTTGAGAGAGTGCTATGATCGGTAACATATTGACGATGAACAGGAAAATGTGAACCTGGGCTTCTGCTTTGGCTCGTCGAAGAACTCCTTGACACACAGACCATTGATGGATGCAGGATTGTCTTTGACTATCTGGACTCGCGAAGAGAGCGTATTACCTCAGTAAGTGCAATCTGTAATAAGGTCTCTACGTGATCGGATCCTAATAGCGGTCTGTTGCAGAAACTCTTTGACAAAAAGTATCTTATAATATTGCGCTCCTGCAATGAACTCCTGCGTCGACTGTCACGAGCGGAAGATACTGTATTCTGCGGCAGGGTATTTATCTTTCTGTTCCAAAGCTTTCCCCTCGGTGACAAAAGTTCGGTCAATTTGAGGGGAGAGTTTCACACGGACAATGTCACAATCTTTGAAGACAACCCGCCCAGCACACAACATAATATCGAAGATGGCATGGAACTTGATCCGGAGGGAAAAGATAAGAAGGAAGATGATAGCGTTCCGATGACGGATGGAGTAGAGCCGGCAGTGGCGGAGCAATCTGAAGCTCCACCAGGGCAGACAATCACCTCATTGAAGACGGCCAAGCTTGATGCAAAGGTCGAAAAGAAGGAGGAGAAGCCCCAGGAAGCCGCACCGGATACGGATACATTATACCCAATCTTTTGGTCTCTCCAACAAAGCTTCTCAGACCCTACAAGATTATTCGATGACAGTAATTTAGACTCGTTGAAACACGGACTCAGATATACGATGCTCAAATTCAAGGAATTGCGTCAAGAAAGCCCCACTCGGGCCAATTCAAAGGTTTCAGATGAGAGCAGGCGTGGCGTCAAACGAAAGCGCAATGGCCAGGAGGACGGAATGTCCGCCAGCTTCAATCCGAAGTATCTAACCAGCCGAGATCTGTTCGACTTGGAGATCAGCGACCTTGCATTTCGCCGTCATATCCTGGTGCAAGCTCTAATACTGGTAGACTTCCTCCTATCTCTTACTCCAAAGGCAAAGAAGAAGCTTGGGCAAACATCAAATAAGTCGGTCCTTTACGCCTACACACTGAATGACGAGAATGCAACGTGGGCTCACAGCATGAGGAACGATATCGCAACATATCTACAGCAAGGCCCGGAAGGCAAATTCTACTATCGCATGGTAGATACTGTTGTGTCAAGGGACAAAAATTGGGTTCACTGGAAAGCTGAAGGCTGCCCGCCCATTCAACGTGAGCCTATCTCCGCCGAAGATTACGCGGAGGCGGAGAGAGGGGCTGGAAAGGCATGTGCCAACAAGAGGATCAGAGCGATACCCTTGGGAACTCTAGACCTCTCATTCCTCTCTGACAGTGGAGACATACATGGTATGGAGAAGCTGAAGGATCCTGAAAGGTATTCGATCCCCACCGCGGAATCGTTCCAAAGGCCTATTGCGGATGATGATTTCGAAATTGAAATGGCAAAAACGGAGGAAGAGAAGCGATTAGCTATAGATGCAAGAGCGAGCAAGCTATGGCGGACGCTTCGAATCGCGTCGAAGAGCAAGTTGAACCTCTTCGACAAGATAGACGACGGGAATAACCTCCAAGCTCTTTTTGAAGTCAATGGAGATGAGAAGCAGGAAAAGATGGATCTCAATGAGTCAGTCGAGAATGCCGAGCAAGCTGCCAAAGGCGTGGAGGAGAGCGTTGATCAGCGCGCCCAGGTTGCAGAAGCGGGGGATAAAGAGCAAAATCCATCGGCTGAGCATGGAGTTGAAGTGAACGGAGTTGAGGTTTCCCAGGAGGGTGCGAATTAGATACCCAATCAAACGATTTGTTTATTTATGTTTTCCGTATCCGTAACTTTGCCGTCTTTTCCAGGTGACCTAAATAATTCTAGTGGCACGCCAGAACTTAATCCAACGACAACATCTCATCCCTCGCCAATTTCGACCATCTTCATCCAGCACCTCATCACGCTGTCTAAAGCGAGTACACAAACAGGTTGTTGTGACTCTCTTCTGAAACATGTCTAATTTGCGAGAGCACTAACTATGGTAGTAGTATCGCCGCAAGTCCCCCTGTCACCTCGCTTCGGTTGGAGCCAAGACACCACCAGATGATTCGATCACAGAGTCACAACGATTCAAGGGCTCGATGCCCAATTGCCGGACCATACACTAAGGATGGAGTCTAAGGTCAGACGTATGCCAATCTATCACGTACGCAATTTGGTGTGACAATCCTCGCAACATTTTCCTCTCTGTGGAAAGAGATACTGCGCATGTGTCACCTCTCAACGATTGAGCTCTCCTATCAAGTGCTCCTGTGGCATTCGCGAAGCGGGCAGTTGCATCCATCACTGCCCATGAATGCATCGACGCATGGTCAATAAGTACCTCCTACGCAGCAGGACTCATGGGGCTAATGCGCCCACTAACGGAGATCTACACATCTTGCACTGCCGTGGAACCCCGTCCCTGGCGTGTGCAACCGACGCCATCTGTCACGAGAGAGAACTTCAACAAAGCATACTCCAAAAACCGGGAGACCAAAATCGCAGTGGCGCCATTCTCCTTGGCTGCTGTTCGCATACTGACTTTTCCACCGATGGGAGACGCAAGCGTGCGTACCCGGTTGAGTGACACAATGCTAAGCCTGTAAATCTCCGACGAGCTTCGGTGATTGCACTAGAATACTCCGTACCGTCTAGGCAACACGACTAGTATGTTCGTCTGACGGGTGGTGACTAACCAATGTTACTAACCAATGCGAGTATTTTGCAATAATGCTTCTCCACAAGCTGAAACAGGCCCCTTGTCTACGGCCGCGAGCACTATAGGTCATGGCATAGACGAGCTTCTTTCTGAGATTAATAGTCGTTGGATCTTCACAACCTGCAGCTGATATCCTTGCTCTGAAGAAGGAGAGGAAGTCCGTATCGGCATGCCCTGGTGGTGCAGCCTTGTACTCTGTACTGGATCCGCGACATGACGTTCACTTGAATTGGAACAAGCAACACTGGCAGTGTATCCATGGCTGGTCTGCGGATTAACCAGCCTCCGAACACTCCGGCACCACGCCGTATCTGCTATACTACGGGCTGAGCAGCTTTCCATCCACAGATGGTTCGAAATCCCGATCTCGGAGAGACGCATTTTCCGCCATTGATGCCGGTCCCACTGGCAGAGCTAGACTGTGCCATTTCCACCTTTAGTGACACTTCGTTACGACTGCCTCATTATTGCATGAACACTCAGACCTCATCTCAACCCATGATCTAGCATGCACACTCTTGCAGCTCGTGGTTGATGATGATATGTATGGGTCGCATGACTAGGCCAACGTATTCGCTGTCAAGTCTACAGTATGCAGCTCCCCTCCCGGAACGCCGTCACCCTAATTCCGGTGCAGGCTGCCATGCTGACATGCTTTGTTCAAGATTGTCCAAGTGGCGCCATCTTCGGCGCCACACTGCTGTCCTTGAATTCTTGGGCTCTTTCACGACGAGCGCAACGGTAGCTAAGCCGTGTCAGCTTGAGTGACGCAACATGATCAAGCCCTGTCGTGAACAACGCCTACCGAAGCTCCAGTCGTCAACATCGAGGCTCCCTCAAGACGCGTCTCTGCGGGTGCCTGCAAGATTAGCATCATGCATGCAATGAAATACTCTCCTAGGGCAATGCGGAGGCGTTCCAACTGACAAGGATCCGTCCCCGCTTCACTTGCACCACTCTAGAGAATCTTTCCAAGGAATTATTGACCTCCAGGCTTCTACTGTGATCATCTTCAGTACCGGCCCGCCTTGCATGAAGTTTATTCAACATCCGTCCGGCCCAACTTTACCTGTTCTTCAAGATCGAATCAGCCGAGAAAATAAACCTGGCAAAGGACTTGACCGAACGAGAAGGTGAGAGAACGCAGTCGCTGATTTCCAATATGCTTCACTAGAGCCTTATTGCTTCTGGTCATGAATGGCTGGCTCATCTTCGTCTTAACAACATTGTCCAGCATCTTTCTAGGACCCCAAACGGCCTCTCCACCTTATGCCTTGTTTACGGCCGTGCCACATAGTCGCTCACCAGTATTCCTTGTCTTGCCCCAGTCGTGTACCTCAACAAATCACTCGGTATCAAGAGCTGGAGGTACTGACGTAATTAGTAGGCAATGCCCCACTAGATCTGTGGATTGTTACCTGATCGCTTTGAATCTGGCTGTCTCTCGCTGCTGGGCAACTGGGTACCTACGCAATATAGACGTGGGATGCGATCAGCGGCAAGGGGATCTCCCTTCGGCACGCTTTAGAGCTATCAGAACCTTGTTTGCCTTTGGTGAGCTTTGTACAAAAACGCACAGACCATCTCAAGTGTTCATGTTTGTCTGGCTTTGGAAATGACTGTCGGAGCCGACCTTCTTATTCTAAGATCGCTACCGTGTCCCCCAAGAATTAGCCATCAATGTCCCGAAGCCCAGCAAGACCTGAGGAAGCTGAGCAGTACTGTCCTGGTTTGATGATACGACAATGTCGCCACCCTACATTTGAAGAGTATGATATCACTACCTCAGGCTCAATCCACAACCTAGCTTGCATACCTCGTGTAAATACGTCGGGCTTACAAACGCACTTGCATCAAGAAGCAACCCATTATTCACCTCAAAAGAATCCTCAAATCACTATGCCAGACCGGTCCAATGCAAGAGTATCGGACACCCAACGCACACTGCTAGTGTCCCCAGTTCCAGCGCCAGGTTTTGAAGAAGGCAGAGATGCCTCACTTTATTACCCGCCCTCAGGTGAGGCCAATGCATCACTCCAATATACACCAGATGATGCCTTGAGTCAAGCGGAACGTCAGTCAGAGGGGGAGGAGAACCTGGAATGCACAGGGTCAGATGGAGATGAAGATTGTAACGGGGGAGAGAGGACCAAAGTTGAGCGATTGGCGGAGAAGCGTAAGATGAAGCGTTTTAGGTCAGTGTCAGCTATTTCACTCGCCCACACCCATCAGACTAGCTATCAAGCTACTTTGCAGCTGGCGGGGACCGCATCCCAAGATATTACTCATCGCAGCTTTCGAAGGCAAGATCTTGGTAAAATGGTAACTCTGGGCAAGGTGCTTTGGGCATACTCTCCCATAACCGCCTGCATATACTGAATAAACGCAATTCGACGACGCCTTGATCTTTTCGATATCTCGGGCATCGTACCACCATCACCACCACTTTCTTCAGTAGCTAGTTTGCCACGTGCTGACCCCTGATTAGGTTGACGCATGCTCAAACTCAATATCTTCTGGGCGAGTTTGCTCGTCAAGCCCATCCGGATGCAAATCAGAGGGAGAGACTGTCGCGGGATATTGCTGGATTGAGTCCGCGCCAAGTTCAAGTCTGGTTCCAGAATAGGTATACAGTACAGACTGCTTGACCCTGGTACTGAGTAATGCTGAAAGCTTCTGCAGAAGGGCGAAGCTTAAAAGACTCACCACTGACGATCAAGAACGTATGATAAGGTTCAGAGTGCAACCTGAAGACTTTAACTTCACTCACACTCTTCCAACGGCCTATGAAGCGCAGCGTCCTTCATGTAAGCCTGTTACCTCCCTGTCAGATCTAAGCTGGATCGATGCTGGCAGAAGACCAACACTGACTTCGCGCCAAGACCCCCAAATCCCCTGCCCAGCCAATGAGTCCCCGGTCACCAACATGCCACATAGCCGCGGGTCTGCATCTGCATCGTTTGCTCTTTCCCCGGTGTCATCTCTCAACGAAGGATCGTACGATGGATTACAGTACTCGACCTCCGCTTACTCAGTGAATGGTTCTCCAACCATCGTACCTCAGTCCAGGGATGAACTGGCTCCTTCAGACAGCCTTTCGACAAGCTTGGTTTGGCAAGGACGAAATGACACAATTCAACAGGGAGATGTGAATCAATTCAGCGCCGTGTCGCTTGCAACTCCCATGAACCCGTTAGGCAAAACTTTTGTGGATAGTCCATACGGTTACGGAAGAACGCCATCACGGTCATCGCCCGCGCCCCTGGATGACCAAAGTATCAACAGAAGAGTCTCGCCACTCGTATCTCCAATCAACATCTCTCCCATTTACGAACAAAGCTCGGCACAATTCTCACCAGCTGCAGGATCGGCTGGTTTCCCCTTTAGTTCTGTCTGTTACACAGGGCATGTGAACATGCATATGTCGCAGAGTGGTCAATCGGGAAGCCTGCTTCAATCTGGGCAACTTCGGCGTCCCCTCGACCGGACGATGAATCCATTCCAGCTTCCAGCATCATCCAACAGCTACCCTTTGCATCGAGCCAACATGGATGATGTGAATTTACTAGGGCAGCAAAGATTCTACACTGAGCTTGACGTTTGATAATTCCCGGAAATTGCACGGAAGCCAGCATATGATCTCTCTGCGGACAGGCGGATCATCGATACTCCTCTTTTTTATTATATCATGGAGAGATTGCAGAGCCTGTGATTCTTGTATCGATCACCCTATACTAAGGCAAAAGCCTGTAAATAATCTAATTTCATACGGACCCACGCATTATGCTCCCCTCTGGCAGCTTCATAACCACAGAACAATACATCATTAGATTCGCAATGGCGGATGCCATGAGGAAGTTGGAACCCACTTTTGCTTCTTGCTCGTCTCACGTCTAATCTTAGACCTCCACTCCCCAATGAGTGAAAACAACGGACGTTGCATCCAGAGGAACAAGTCCCCACCCTCCCCTTCCCTGCCCTTCCCTCCCCCTACCACCTGAATCTCTTTCGCACCTTCGCAAGGCACATTTAAGGACGCAACCCCATTCTATTGCCACAGGCTTCCATCCATCTCCATCCGTTCTTGATCATCTACAATCCTCAATATTTGTCTATCTACTCACAATCCACCTTTTATAACATTACGGTGGTTTCATCACCACTATGGCTCTTGACGAGAAATACGATGTAAAGACATGTAAGCAATCTACGGATGCCAATCCCAGCTTAATCTCTCAGCTGCTGGGCGTTAGAGAGAAGCCATCAACCAACCATCTACTCCAGAGGGATATCAATCCCAGCTTGCTCTCTGAATTGCTAGGCGCGAAACAGAACCCATCAACCAACCATCCCCTCCCAAGCCGTCTCGACCATTCCCTTGATTCCGGAGCGCAGTTGCAATATACATAAAGTACGCACGTCCATAGTTATTCCGGCGCCGCTAGAGGCCCGACGTGCCGACCGTGCCGAGGTGCCGTGGGGACCTACTTTAAGTCGTGTAGAGGCTAAGCTCGGGGAAAGCGGGGGTGGCGCTAGGCTGAGGTTTTTTGCCAAGATTGCCTCCTCATCGACGATTGCCTGCATGGAAGTCGTGAAGAGGTGCAGATAGCGGCGTCGTCCGACAACGAGAGACATTGTTATAACTATGGATTCTTGGCATCATGTGGGGAGGCATGCTTTCCAAACTTCGCTTTCGCTACACGATGCTTCCAAAAGACGAAGAAGGGACCGGGACCATCGCACAAAGCACAGCCCACATCGAGGATGAAGCTGAATCTGCGTCTCACGGCAGAGACAGGTCGCATGATGAACAAGTGATGTTCAGAAAGTCTTAATGGTGGCGCCGTGATCGGTATGCTCAGCCTCCAAGCGGCGCACCTCTGTTCTGATATCAACAAGATATGGTGGCGCTCTTCTCTTCAATATTCTCGCTTTTCTTTTGCCGGCTTTGTACTCTACTCTGTCGAAGCTTTGGGTGGCCGACATCGATACGAAACTTGTAGCGACCACAGACAGCTATACGTACATTGGTGTAGTATCGGAGGTCATCAACGAAGGCCTACCAAGAGCGGCATGGGTCATTATTGGCGACAAGTCTGCCCGTGCATTCCATTCGCGACTTGGCCTTGCACATACACTCATACTCTTTCAAGCATTGTTCGGATTGCTGCTGAGCATCATCTTTGTCTCTTCCGCTTCGACATTTGCCCAGGGATTCGTGCCTGCCGGAACGCGAAGTGCCAGTTTGTCGTACATCCGCCTGAGCTCTTTTCAGTGTCTCAGCTCTGCTATAGAGACTGCTGTAGCAAGCGCTACAAGATCCTTGGACAAGCCTGATGTACCACTGATAATCAGCTCCATCAAATTTGCAGTCAACATCTTACTGGACCTACTCGTCATCTCAAGGTTCCATGTCGGCACCCTGAGGCCCTCTGTCAACAGGCAAGCCTCAATCAGGCTTGCCTGCGACATGTCCTCTGCCTTTGCTGGAGTGATCTATTTCTTGTACGTGACAACCATGCGACCCCAACGCTCCGCTGAGCAGAAGGGCGCGACAATCCCAAGTCTACGTGGATTGAAGATACTCCTTCGACCAGGCAGTACAACATTCCTCGAGTCTGCCATCAGGAACGCACTCTATCTTTGGCTCGTGCATGGCATCGTATCCATGGGCTCCGATTACGCCACTGCTTGGGGTGTCTTCAACACGATCCGTTGGGGGCTCGTCATGGTCCCCGTCCAGGCCCTGGAAGCCACTTCGCTTGCCTTCATCGGTCACGCTTGGGGCCGCTGGAGGCGTGAGATGGGTGTCGAGAGTCGGACACCAAAGATGTCACGCCGGCACTTGACAGCGGTCGTGAAGCCCGCGTTGACGTCGTTGACGATCGCCCTGATTGTCGAAGTTCCTCTTTGCATCTTCCTGGCAATCTTTGGCTGTCGCCCGTTTGCGTTGTATCTCAGTGGCTCTGCTACAGTCGCAGCTATCACGGCGCACATGTGGCAAACCATCGATTGGTAAGCTGCCTTCCGCTTCCACAACCAAGCATTACGCTCAGATTCGAACAGGTGCTATATTTTCTACGCAACGTCAACCCAACTCGCTACAATATTGCTCGCAACCCGACCACGCTGGTACCTGTATCAATCGCTTCTATCCAACATCTTCTACGTCCTCCCTTGGGCGATCGTTTGCCAGGTATCAAACCTGAACGCTGATGATGCATGGACCTATCATAGCCTCGTCTTCGGCGGCAGTCTCGTTTTCAGCTTCTTCGCCATTTCCATCGTGGATGCACTGTGGGCTTGGAAACTCCTGAAGGGGGGGATGCGGCTTGAGGTCTTTCATGGATCGTGAGGTGCAACAATGAAAGCCAACTAACTGGCTTTGAGAGCAAAGCGCGTAAGTATGATAAAATATCCTTGCCCAAGGCGTAGAACAGCTGCGCTATGGCTTCATAGAAACGGTGTCAAATATACAGCTTTTCAGCTCCGGTTGGTTATAGCTAACTAACCCTTCTCTAGCTTAATATCAATCCCTACCCTCACTCACAAAAACCCCCAAAACCCACCCTCCCATCC
>JAABUK010000913.1_pt1 | contig 59220 bp, 59 predicted proteins | sample 5559141 | NCBI WGS metagenome assembly JAABUK01 (sample SAMN10711869, study PRJNA513367) | rock metagenome | isolation source: Antarctica rocks | place: Antarctica: Victoria Land, Pudding Butte nord | collected 2016-01-03
CCGTATCAGTTTTCCCAAGTAGAATTCTTTTCGTCAGTAAATCAGAGAGAATCAGGTATTTTCTGAGATCTAGAACGCTCAGAGTAGGTGAAATCAGAAGAAGTGATTTCTTTAGTTTGAAGTCTAGTCTTCAACTCTTTGATTTCGTCATCTCGTTGTTTACTCAGCTCGTTGAGTCGATCTGTTTCTCTGTCGAGAATCATGCATCGAGTCTTTCAGTTTTCAATAGAAACAGAAGATATTACTGTTTCAGCGAATGACTCGTCGTCTTCATTGATGAATGATTCAGCACTAGAGAGTTTCGATGAATCAGTCTCAGAGGTTTGAGAAAAGTGACTTCGAAATTCTTCGAAACGTTCTTCGATAGATGAACGTTTTGACATGGTGAAATTTGAAGAAAGAACGAGATCGAGCGAATGACGATGCTCGACAGTATTAATGAAGACGTATGATCAAGTGTTTAATCTTCAGAGAAGAATGTTGTTGATTAGAAGAGTATTTCTGTTTCGTGAGTTTTTGAGTGATTCTCAAGCAATTCACGAAGATTCTTTATCGTCGATTCTCTTAATTGAGTTGAACAGCTTATTTTCACTCGTCTGTTTCATGAGAATGAGTTGATTCTCTTGATCGAGTGAACTTTGCGTACTTAGTGAGTGATAAGTTGTCTAGCGATTCAAACAGTCTCGTTGTTGATTCTATCAAACTCTCTAGTGTTGTTCAGTCTTTTGATTGCGTCGATCATCAGGTAAATGAATTTCTTTAGACTCGTTCTGTCTGTACGAGTATGTTGAATGAATAATGAGATCAGTATCGTGTGATTAACGAATTCTTAATATAATGTCAGAATCGTGCCTAGATGAGTCAATCAGCGAAAGTCAGAATTGAATAGTGCTTGATCTTTAGAGATAGCTATAACTGAATATTAAGAATACAGAAGAAGATGAGTACAAAAGCTTCTATTTAAGTAATATTCAGAGACTGCGCTAAGTTTGAAGAAAATGTGTTTGTGACACGAGTAGAATGTGATGTAGAAAGAAAGATGATGTTGAACAAAGAGATGTTGAGAAAAGAAAATAGAAACTGAGTCAGATCTGAGTCAGATCTGAGCTAGAGACACTGACTAGCTCTATTCAGCCTTGATACGCTCGTAACATATATAAACATTGCTTGTCTTTTAATTAAATTGTGTTGTTGAGACAATAAAGTGTAAACAAGAGTGAATAATAATCATTGTTTTGTTTATTGTTCTTTCAATTTCTTTTAATCTTCATCTTTTTCTCATTTTATCTTCATTCTGTATCAGAGTTCTTTTTCACAACTTTGATAAAGAATTGCTTGTACAGATAATTACATTAATATTTACTTGAAAAAATTCTGTTTCAAGTATTAAAATAATGTGCACTCAATTTTCAACAACTTCAAAAACATGAAAGATTGATAAAGTTAATGAAAAAGCTAATAATAAAACTGATAACAAAGCTGATAACAAAGTTGATGATGTAAGCAAGATATGTAATGATTATTTTGAATTTCTTTGATTGAGACTATAATTTAACAATCATAAATTATCACAAAGAAGTTTACTTCTTGATGTTTTTGCAATCATGCAACATCATCTTCTGTTTTAAAACTTATTACATTTGTTGATTCTGATGATGATCTGAACATCTTTGATAAAAAGATTAGCAACAAAATGAGTTTTAATGCTTTCTCAGTGTCAAAGTTTTTATTCAACTCATCTTGAACTTCTAGCAATAGAAGAATGATAAGTTGCATACTCAGCGTTTAAATGTTGTTACTGATTCTTTTCAGCTCTCAATCGTGAAAATTAGTGAAAGAAGTGCTGATGTTTCTGAGATATTGAACAAAGTAATGTGCATTAAATGTGCATATAAATTTCATGATGAAGAGATAGCGCAAAGCTGCAACATTAAGTTTCATGAAAAATTGATGTATTGATGCTGCGTCTGATGTGCAAAGAAAGATGTTGCATGCATTGCAATAAGTAAACTTATTTAATGCATTCACTAAATGCTTATGTTTGAATTTTTAGATTTTGAACGTATGCATTTGAACATTAAATGAGTCTTTTCAACTTGAGACAGTATTCAAGACTGCATCAAAAGATGATAATGTGATCACTATTGCAATCTTTACGATCAATCAGATAAAACTGAAAAAGAAGCTTATGATTGCAACGCATGTGAAAGATTATTTAAACAACATACATAAGTCTGAGTCATTTGATGTACAGAAGCTGCAGCTGAAAGAAGCAATGACAGCTAATGACATTGCTTGCAATGCACTTGACACGTTTCGCTATTCTGTATGTTTTATTGCATTTCAATATTGTTTGATCACAGTTTTATAATTGACATGATATATTTATAAATGAATCTGCTCATTCTTGATTCACTTGTTTCATGTTTTAATGTAAATCTTAAGATAAGTGAGAAGAAAAAGACTGTGATTACGTCTTCTGCAAGAGATAACTGATGAAGTTAATGTGATTATGCTGAGATTATGCTTTCATGTCAAACGCATTTTGCGTCTCTGCGCTTTTTCTTCTGTCTGTGTTTTTTCTTTTGTTTGAGTGTTAATACTTCTACGTAATTGTTTCATTAAAGAGCGAGAATCATTATAATACAGTAATTCTCTTTCTTTCTAATCATGAGTTTATGCTTGAAAGTGAGTAACTATACTTTTCACTTACATTTCAGTCTCGTTTTGAAAGCTTCTTTAAACTTCGAGACTTCTTTCATATTTTCGCTCGATATTCATTGATTATATTTCATAAGATACTCTTTTCATTGTATTTTATAATATAAAATTTTCTTTCTTTTTCACTTCTGTAAAATCTTTTCTACTTTTCATTCTTGCTCATCATCAATAAGCTTGAAAGCAAAATACTCAAGTATAGAATCATCATTTAATCTATGATTATATGACTTTAAGAGAAATACATGAAAGATAGAATGAATTTTATAAATGATTGAAAGACTCAAATGATATGTCTGCTTGTTTATAAATTCTTGTATACAAAAGAATTCTAGCATCTTATTTGATAGTTTTTTGCTTAACTTCTTCTGCTTTAGATTGTTATGAACCTGCATAGAGCAAATCATATGAATGTATTTTAACTAGAAGTTCAAAGTTAAAGAAGAAAGAAGATGAAACACGTCAAGAGTCTTATACTTACGAAGACGCGCTAGATCACTAGCGTGTCAACATCAGCTCTGTACTAGTTTATGATAGTTTAACATGATTTATGTTAAACTAACTCAAAGTAATGAGACATGTTCACAACATTACTTTCTTTCTTCATTTAGCAATGTTCTCATTGCTGCAGTTCAGTTGATTTTTCTTAAGTTGATTTCTATCTTGACTTGTTCTGTTATGATTCTAGCCTTCGTCTATTCTTTGCCTAGTCTTCGCCTGATTTCATTCTAATTGAGTCTAGCGAGAATCTGATCTAGAGATGATGTCATTGAAACTCTGCATCATATGTGTAAGACGTCAACTCAATCGAGTCTAGCACAGAACTGAGAAACACACATATAAGAATCGAGTTTTTTTCTGTAGATACTTTTCTTTCTTAGCATTTATCTATTAGTTAAATGACATCTCTATGACTCGCTCTAGATCAATTTCTAACATGTTCAAATAACATTCATGAAAGTCATTGATGACTTTCAAGCAATCTTTGAATTCACTTTCATTGACGTTGAATCAATGTAGATCAACGTTGTATTCTTTTTAATTGACATGATATTGTAGTTGTTTATCTTGTTTGTAGTGTCTGAAGTTCAATATGTTCTTCACTTTTCATTCATCTTCATTTTCAATCACTATAAAATCAAACAACTCATTTTGTTGTTCTTTTAAAGCATCTTTTGAATCTAGTTGCAGCAGATTTGACGCAAACTTTGAATGAATCTTCATAGTCAACGACAGTTTCAGTTAATATGCATGTTTGATCTTAATCAGAATCTTGAAGAATTCTAGCATCTTATCATTTAGTTTCTTTAATGATCTTGAGATCATGATGTTTCTTGAGTTCAGAAACATCATGTCATTTATTTTGTAAATCATTTCTTTTTAATGCTTATTAATCTGTTTCTTCATTGTGACTCTGACTCTTGCTAATGCTTGCTTGATCAATGTTAGTGATCATTTCATGTGTTCAAATATATTCTTCGCTTTGCTTGCTTCGATTCTAGCTTGAGTGATCTCATATTTAGTTGAATTCAAATCGAAGCTCATACAAGAGTAAAAGCTCTTATTCAGAAAGAACGCTGACTGTTCAATTGATGATGAAATAGCATTGTTATTGACGAATTCAGTCATAAATAATCAGATGAATCAATCATCTTGCATATATGAGCAATAGCTTCGTAGATAATGTTTCACATTCTGATTCGCTCTTTCTGTTTGATCATCTGTCTGCAAATGATAGTTTGTGAATAGTTTCATCTTGATGTCGAGTCTCAGACATAGAGACTTTCAGACAATTAATATAAATTGTGAATCACGATTGAACATTATTAATCTTGATAGTTCATGAGTTCTGAAGATTCATATCAACAGTAGCTTGACTGTTTATTCTGCGAAGATTTCTTCATCATCTGATCAACATGATATATAGTGTCGTTTCTTAGACAATCGATCTATGACTGTCAAAATCGCGTTGCTTTCATCACTTTCTGATAGATTGATAATGAAGTTCAAGAATATGTTCTGTCATTGTTGTTCAAGTATAAGCAATGACTTTAGCAGTTTATTGATTCAATCTTTCAATGCTTTTGATCTACGACAAACGTAACAGTTTTGAATGTAACGTTTGATCGTTGTTCTCATTTTTGACCAGCAATATGATCATCTCAACAAGTTTAATGTTCAATTCATGTCAGAATGATCATTAATTGAAAGATCATGTGCTTTTCTTATTAATTGAGTGATCATTGACTGAGAAACTCATAGTCTATCATCTTTTCAGAGTACTTCATCAAGTACTCTGCAGTTGTTCAAATCAATATCTTGACAAGTTCTTCTGTTTTGTTTCATGACTGCTCAAATATCAATACATAGTCGATTTGTTCAATTTTCAACTATAATTTGATTCTGAATAGAAATCACTTCTTCAATTGAATCTTTGTTAGCTTTTGATTCTTGTTTCAACTTTGAGTCAGATCTGAGCAAGCTCTGAATCAGATCTGAGTCAGATTTCTGATCATCTTCTTGATCAGCTTTTATTGACTGCAATTCAAACTTACTTTCTGACAATAGCATCTGATGCTGATATAGCTTTCAATCATCGTTTATCTCAATTGACTTGATGTTTAACATTCTGATCAGCGCGTCGACTTTCAGATTCTGTTTTTCTGACTGATATATGATCTTGAAGTTATATTCAGATAACTTCTCAGCTCATTTAGTCTGTCGTCAAGTCAGTTTCTTGATGATCATGAAGTACTTCAAATTCAGATGATTGATGAAGATCTTGATTAAAATATCTGTATATTTCAATTCAGAGTGTCAGTGCTTTAAGCAGCGAATAATAATCAGCAGTTCTTTGTCATAGATCTCGTAGTTGCATTCTGCGAAAATCATGTTCTTGCTATAAAAAATCATTGAATGTAAGATGTCTTCATCATCATATTAAGACAATACTTCGTCATTCACATAGTTTAAGAAGTTCGTTTTCAGAATAGCTTTTCTGATTGAGTCAATCTGCTTCAGAATGAGAGCTGTTATCATCTGTTGCTTTAATTCTTCAAAGATCATCTGACAGATCTCTGTTCATTCAAAGAAATGATTTTTTGAATCAGCTTTATCATAAGTTGAACAATCTTTGAGAAGTTCTTTATGAATCATCGATAGAAATTGCAGAAGTCAATGAAGATTTGCATATAAGTTAATGATCACGACACTTTTCAGCTTCGAATCACATTTACTTTTTGAAAGTTCATTCGTAGATCATTGATGAATATCAGTAGTTCAAGAAACGAGATTTTCTGAATCTTGAATTTGCACTTGTCAATGTTTATCTGCAAGTCGACTTCGCGAAGCTTGTCTAGCACTTCTTTCACATGAGTTTTATGTTTCTTCAAGATTTTACTGTAAATAAGAATATCATTCAAATATGTCTGACAGAATTTATGCAGACATTTAAACAATACATCATTAATATAGTGCTGAAAGAACGCAGATTCATTGATCAATTTGAAAAGCATTACTTTATACTTGTAAATGTCAAAGAAAGTAATGAATGTGATTAAATTCTTGCTCTCAGTACTCATGCAAAGCTTATTGAACATGATGATAATGTTAAGTCAAATCAGATACTTACTGTCTTAAATTCAAGCGAGTACTTCATTTATCAAAAGTATTGAATAGCGATCTCTTTTGATCAAAGCATTCAGTTTTCAATAATTCACGCAAAAGCAAAGACTATCATCTTTCTTTTTGACAAACAGTATTGACGAAGCGAAGAGAGCTTTGCTGAGTGTAATAAACTTCTTCTTTAAGTTTTTTTCTAGATACTTCTTGATCTTCTGCAGCTTGTGACTTGATATGAAATACAATCAACTTCTAGAAAATTGACTCTCATTTTCTAATTCAATCTTATGATTGTATGATCGATGCAAGAGCAACTGCGTTGTCTTCTCTCTGTCAAACACATTCAAAAAGTCGTGATAAATGATTGAAAGCTTCTTCTTCAGTTCATTCAATGACATGATTGATGTCATTTCATTCAGTTTCGCGAAACCTTCAACTGAGCTAGCTTGAAGCGCTTTATTGATTTCACTAATGATCAATGTAAAGATCTTGATCTTCTTATTCTTGACTAGAGTTTGATATGCAACGACTTTAATCATAGTAATATTGACGAACTCTTCTTTCTTAGTAAGCTAAACGAGTCAAAGATGATTGAGATCAACTTGAGTGCTTTGCTTTCATCTGAGTACAGATTCAATAAATTGATTCACTAGTTTTTGATTCATGAATCACTTTCAGATGATTGTCAACGTAATTATTAAGTTCAAGTTCTTTTGTTTCATTTTACAGATTTCGCTTGATTCAGATTTGTAAAATGCTGATTGACTGCTTGTCTTCAAAATGACAGATTTCAATGTTTGAATATTTAATGAGAATATTAATCGATTATTTGCAGAATTTACCAAAATTTGATTTCTTTTCAATCAAAAATTTTCAATGATTATCTTGTGCTAATTTAAATGAGTTATTAATAGAAACATCATTTCATTCTTGTGTTCTTGAATCATAATCAATGTATACAAAGTGTATGTAATTGACTTTCAATCAGAAATTTCATCATACAATTGAATTGACTTTGATTTTGACAGCGATATTGACTGAATATCAAAGCGTTCACATAGCTCTGACATCAAAGATTTATTAATGAAAGTCATGTCAGTGACTTCAGTATTTATCAAAGCGAGAGATCTGAATATCTTTTCTAAACTACTCAAGATAATGTCAACAGTGAATGACTTGAAATCAAATGAATCATCAGACATGCTGATGAAACAAAATATGAGTATATTGCTTTCAGTCACTACTTTGATGAAAGCAGATCGTTTTTCAAATTTGCAGCAATTTCATGCACTTAAGTCATTTTAAAACAGTCATATGCTTTATGTTCTGACTTCTTGCATTTGAAGCAGAGTTCTTTCTTAAACAACTCTTTCTGAATAGAATCGAGATTCAATCTTCTGAGTTTCTTTCATAAAGAAACTGATGACGTGAGTCAAATAGTCAAAGTGCTAGAGACAAAGTGAGCAGCTTGAATCATTGATGCTTTGACGACTGATTGAGCATTCAATTCAGTTAATTTAACATCGACTTGCATGCAGATGTTAACAAACTCATTCAAATCTGTGATTCATTCATTGAGTGTTGCTTGTTGAAGATCTGAACTGATCTTGTGCTGAAGATCATCTAGTAAAATCTTGTTATTGTATTCTAGTTCTGCACTAAATTTCTGAAATTTCATTCAAAATTCATGAAAGAAGATCTTGTTCTGATACAGCTTCAAGTACTGTCATTGAGTTGAGTGACAATGATTAAGATTGTTGTACATTTTATTAATCATCGATAGTACTTCTTCAACTTCTAGAAATGAGTTCAAGAAGATATTTTGCATGCAAGATGCAATATGTTTAATTGCAACTTCACTGACTCAACTTTTAATGTATGCAATCTTCAACTCTTTGATAGAAAAATGATTCTTGTTTGCTTTCAGCTTGTTTTGCATTCAAGACAGTCAATTGTTTACATTCTGCGTTGAATCTTCGAACAAAAATAAGTCAAGTAACTTGATTGACTTTGAAGATCAATCTTCAGAAATCAAAGTGCTTTATCGACTTAATGCAGCTTTTAGATGATGTATAATCACGTTCTTGTCTCTATTCTCTTTCTGCAGACGCATTTGTGTAATTTTCAATGTGATGTTTATCTCGTTGACATCTTCTAACATCTGAATCATGTTATTATAAGTCTCGATTTTGATGTCATGCTGATGAAGCATGTACTTAATAAAGATAATGATGTCATCTGTTTCATTATTGTTCTATTCAAGCATTTCAAGCTCATTTCATCAAGCGTTTCAAGCTCATTTCATCAGACGTTTCAAGTTTATTTCTTCTTGTCAAATGTCATTAAAGCAGACTCACTTCTGATTCAGACTTACTGCATAGTAAAGCTTGTTCTTTTCATGTCATTGTAACAGACTCACTTTGAGTGTCATTCAAGCAAACTCACTATTGAGTGATGAGCTCAGTCAATGAAATTAATCGTTGTCTTCTGATTCATGTCTGCAACGCGTTACAAAGCTTGTTCTGTTCATGTTTATTGCATTCAATAAAGCTTGTTCTGTTCATTTAATGACAAGTTCAGTCAAGAGATCAACTATTGACTTTGTCATTGTAGCAGACTCACTTCAAGTGACGAGCTTGACAACAAGATCAATTGTTATCTGCTCTTGTAACAGACTCACTATTCTTGTCATTCAAGCAGACTCTTTCTATTCAGCTTCAAATATTTAATGATGAATGAGTTTCAGCTCATATTTTCGTGTTTTCAAACATATAGTATATGTTCTATTCTTTTAAAACATATAGTATATGCTATTCTGTCTGCAGTACATATCATCTTTGCTGTTGTCATTAATGTTGTGAATAGAGATAAATTGTAGAAAATACAAGTAAAAGATTCATTGCTGAATCAAGTTCTGATGTCATTGTAGCAAACTCACTTTGAGTTCTTGCCTACTACACACATGTAGCAGAACTTGTTCTGTTCATGCTTATTGCATTCAATAGAGCTTGTTCTGTTCATGCTGTTAAAATTTCTGAGTTCAACTTCTGATTCTAGAAATTTCTGATTTCTATCAAACTTTCTGAGTTCAAGTTCTGATTCTACTGAAATTGCTGATTTCAGTTCTGATGATGAGCTCAGTAAAGAGATCAACTGTTGTCTTATGTTTCACATTTACTACATGCATGTAGCAAAGCTTCTGCTTTCAATCGTAAAGCTGCAAAAATCGACTCAACTAGAAAGTGAATCACTGTCATGTGATATGTATAAAGCTTTGAACTATGTTATGAGTTTTCATAAAGCGAATCATATAAATGTATTTTAACTAGAAGTTCAAAGCTAAAGAAGAAAGAAGATGAAACACGTCGAGAGTTTTATACTCATGAAGACGCGCTAGATCACTAGCGTGTCAACATCAGCTCTGTACTAGTTTATAATAGTTTAACATAATTTATGTTAAACTAACTTAAAGTAACGAGACATGTTCGCAACACAGATTTTTTGCTGATAGCATGATTAAATCATCAACATTAAAGAACTTAAACTTATGTTTTTGATTATAGTACTTTGTCAATATAAAAAATAATCATAACGCGCGCAAAACGAACTTTTGAAAAGAGCATTATAAACAAGAGAGAAAAGATTGAGTAGATGAATAAATGATGATGAATTGCATGAGCAGCAGTAATGCTGATTCAATGATGATTGCGAGCAGCGTTGACTTGTTGCAGAGAGACAACGATGCAAGATCTAAACACTCACACAATGATGAGACAAAAGTTATCAGTATCATCGATTTACTAACACAGACATTGATGTTAAAGAAAAAGAGAGATAAAGATCACTCATGAAAAGAAGTGATCTTAAAGCTGATTCAACATCTTTGAAATGTCTCAGAAAGAAAGATTGAAAGTCAAGATGCATTTATTGCAAAGAATGTATAGAAGTTGAAGACATTCATTCAACTTCTTAATAAACAACTATAAATGTAAGAAAATACGCGTTTCACATTCAAAACATCATCATGAATCAATGTAGTAAAAGAAGAAGTGACAATGAAAAAGCAGCGATTCAGAAATGATCTGTCATCACTTTGCAAGAAACATGAGATTCTAATGAAAATAATGAAGAGAAAAGAAGTGAAAGAGATACAAAAGAAATCGATCGATCAGATCTTTCAAGAAATCACAAGCATGTCAACGATGCAACGAGATCTAATAGTGTCACTTTGCAAGCTTGAAAGCGAAGACATTGCACTTTATGTGATGAGTTCAAAAGCTCAAGCAGCTCTAGAAAAGTCTTAAACATGAGTGAAGAAAATCGTAAGCTCAGCGTATGTAGTGCGTTGAAGCTTTGCAATACTGACACATGATGTATGCATTACACTGAACACAAGCAATCAGAAGATGATCATTAAAAGATTGATAAAAGACAATGCAAGACTTCATGAAGATTTAAAGATGCTGAGAATAGCTTGACTTAAAAAGATAGTTGAAAGTGAAAAGATTCATTCATCGCTCATTATAAAGATCGCGATCAAAACGATGATAAATTGACTGCTAGACGTAGACATGCTGAACTTGTATCAAGAATGTTTATGCAAGCTGTTTGAAAAAAACTGTTGTATTACACAGTGCTATAAATGCTTCGATTTTGATCATGTAGTTAAATTCTGCAAAAATGAAGAGTGTTGCTTCAAATGTGCAGATAAACATCACATTGAAGAGTGCATTGTGTCAATGAATAGAAGATGATGCGTGAACTGCAATGATAGTCACGAATTCTGAAGATGCTCATGTCTCAAGTGAAAACTACAGATAAAATAATCAGAAGAAATCTTTTGAAACAGATTGATTAAATATTCTGAAGCATTGAAAGACAATTGCTCATTCTCTTCTTTCTTTCTGAACTTCTTGAGTTTAATGAATCTCATGAGTTCAACAAATTCATTGAGTTCAATGAACATCTTGACAATGACAAGCAGTCGAGATGTCAATGAGTCAATATAACAAGTAATGAAAGTCAAGAAGAGACAAGTTGATCACTCTTCATATGTGATTAGTGACTCAGAAGACATAATGTCTGAACAGATATAAAAGCAATAAATCAGAAAATATGAAAGATTCTTGATAACTAAAAGCATACAAAAAGCTGTCTTTGCACAGAGTCAACAACAGTTACAGATATCTCTATGATGAATCAAATCTTTCTGCAAATTCTACAATATAACATCAGAAAATTATTAAAAATTCAGAAATTATTTCTGATAAACAGAGAAGTTCATAAATTTGACATAATAGTCATTCAGAAACAAGGTTGCAACATTAACATTTTGCAAATGTTTAGCTTAACTCACAACTTCTTTCATTTAGTAAGAAACTCATCATTTTAAGTAAAAACATGCATTTATGTCAACAAGCATCTAAAACTTGATCAATGAATGATGAAAATCATTGAATCAAACATCTGCTTAATCAAGCTACAAACTAGCAACTTAAAAGATGAAATACAGATGTTACGACTCATAAACATCTACAATTCGTGCTCGCTGTCTATCATTTTCACAGAAGAATTATTTACTATTTCTCGTTTGAATGAACTAATCAAAGATGATTGCAAACAGCTAATCATAAAAGATTTCAATCTGCATCACTTACACTGAGAAGATCAAAGATGCTTTACTCATTACATAGCGACTGATGTTCTACTAAACATCATTATGAATGCAAGGCTAAAGCTATTGCTTGAATCAGACACAATTACTAAAGAGATTCACAATCAGCTCACAACAATAGATTTAGCGTTTGACAGCAAGAAAATTCAATTCATGATATACAAATGCAAGATGAGAACTAATCTACATCAGAAATCTGATCATCTTTCAATTGTCACGAAGTTATGTTTACATACATCTTTCATGCAGCTCACAACTTGTCAATTATGAAAGAAAATGAATACAGAAGCATTAAATGCTCATTTAAGAATACATCTTCTCATCAATCATTTTCTCAATGACAAGACAATAATAAATGACAGAGTAGCTGAGATCACTCATGCATTACAAGAGATCATCGAGAAGTCTACTTCTTGAGCAAAGTTGTTAAATTAAGCACAAGACTTTTGAAATCAGATCTGCTTAAAAGTCGTGATGAAATCACGATGACTACAAGTTGTATGAAAATCACAGAATACTTTAGAGACATGAAACGACTATCTGAAATACAACGATCACAAAAACAAGATCATTAAAGAAATAAAACATTTACATTTTAAATCACAGATGCATGAGCTGAGTAACAAATTGAAATCAATTTAATGCTTCGCAAAATGAGTCAAAATCAAAAGTCAGTTACTCAAGAAACTTTTGCAGTTTTCATCATTAAAGAGTGATGATTTCAATCACATAGCAGACTCATTTGAAGAAAAAACAAAGATGCTACAAAAGAAGTTCTTTTCATCATCATCTCAAGCAAACATCAGCAACATTTCAAGATTGTTTATATCATTGACAATGTCATTCAATTCAGTCTTATCACAAGATGAGATGAGACAGATGATTCAATGAGCAAAAGTTAATAAAACATCAAACGCATTTGAAATTTCAAATAAAGTGCTTCAAGCAGATTTAACAGAACTGACTTTGATACTAATCAGTCTGTTCAACGTATGTGTAACTCATAAATATCATTCGAAGCAGTTCAAAAAAGCTCAGACAATATTACTATGCAAATTTAAAAAGAGTGATTACATTGACTTGAAAATGTATCAACTCATTGCTCTGCTAAACATCATGAATAAAACATTGAAATCAATTATGATCAAAAGATTAAGTAATATTATTGAGACTCATCACAAACTTTCAAACGCTCAAATGAAGGCGAGATGCAAGCAATTCATGATCTCAATGCTGAATCTACTAGTAGATCAAATACATGCAGTATAAGACTGCAAAATCAAGTACATGATCTTCATGCTTAGTTTAAACATCATTGAGACATTTGATCATGTCTTGCACACTAAACTTCTGCATACTCTGAGAATGAGAAGAACATTCAATTACATAGTCAAATGAACTTGCAACTTTCTGAAGAACAAAGAGTCATTGCTGACATTCAATGAACAAATCAGCATGATGCAACAAGTAAATGCTGACATATTGCAGAGATTTCTCATATCATCAATTCTCTTTCTATTCTTTAATGCAAGCTTAATCAAAAAATGCAAAGCTTTAGAAATCAAAATCAAAGTGCTTGACTTTGTAAATGACATCAATATTCTGATTTATGACAAAATTATAAAATCAATCTGCAAATTATTGAGTTGAGCATACAACGTCTGTGCGAAGTGAGTTTAAACTCATGACGCTACGTTCGCTTCAAAGAAATACAAATTCACACACTTCACTCATAAGTCAAAAAGATTCAACATGACAGTCAATCTATACATAGAAAACTTGATAATAAAGTTGAAATTAAACATACAAGTTCTTGAAGTACAACTGAACATGAAACTATGATGAGATTTGCATCTTCGTCAAATAGAAGCAGATCATGTCATTAAGATGCTGATGCTTAGTTGACTTGAGATCTTTATCTGAGAGACTACATTCGCAAAAGCAAGACAGATATATTCAATGATGATAAGATTGAGAATGATGTTTGAAGCATTGATATGACATCAACGCGATAAAAAAGAAAGATTGTCGAGTATAAAATGAAGACTAGAAACTCTTCAGAATCAAGCGTTGCATCATGTGATTAATGTTTTCAGAAAAGTGAACATCGAAATGTTGAAAGTTGAAACATATATATTCTCGCTACATGTTCATCTAAACAAGCTACAGAATCAAGTCACACTACGCAGTTGAATCAACGACAGAACATCGAAAATTCAATGAGCATGCAAGATCATACATGCTCATTTGATAAAAACTAATAGACTCATTTCTCGCTTCTCGATCTTTAAAAAAATGATGTTTCTGAACGTTTCAATTCACAAAGAAGCAAAGATACAATCTAAATGCAAACGACTCAATCTTTTAACATCGACTCAAATGAGTGAACGTGCAATTGCACAGTTTCACAAAAATCAATGAAATTTTCGATGAAAAAACTACAAAAAACGCATCGCAAACATTAATGCATCTTTCGCTCAAAGATTTCATTTATTCAAGAAGTCAATAAAGATGCGTGATGATTTACAGAAGATCAAAAGCATTCTTGCAACTTACATCAGAATTGAACACATAAAGCTGAATGTTTATCTGCACTCAAGAAACGTGTTGAGCGTGAATAGTTCTTGATGCAACTGCGAATGAAATTATCAGACAGTTAAGCATATTCTGATGCACTGCTTGAATTGAACGCATCTTTGATCAAATATGCTATGAGATGTTGACTTCACAAACTATCAAGTCATCATCTCAATCATGAAGAATCTCAGAGCAACAGCGAGAATGATGATGAAAATGAAGCTGCTGAAGCAGTTTAGAATGACAAGAATACTCATTCTTTAACATGTAATCATCATGAACAAATTTGATATATAGTCTCAGTTTTATCGTTTCAACTGCGTGTAACAGTTGTATAGACAGCAAGCGATTTTCTATCTCAGAGAGTTTTGTTCACTCGACACACATAGCATAAATTTCCCTCATGAATCGATCTAATCAACGTCACAAAAGTGTATGAATTATTATTATTATTATTATAGTACTTTGTCTGAGCATTGATTGCATTTTATCATCATTGCATCAACGTGTTTTGCATGTCTTGCAGCATTTCAACGCATTTTTTTGCTGCTGATACTTCTTCTTTCATAGCATCATTCTCAATGTGTATGTCAAAGATTGATTCATAATTATACATGACTTTAAAGAAACTACAGCTCAACAAAGCGTGCTTCATCTGATGATACATGAACTCGACTATGAGTAGAAGCATAGCTCAGTCATCTTACTTTTTGAAACAATACACTTTTAAATAATGTTTCAGCGTTTGATTCTGTCATTCTGTCTGATCATCTGTTTATGAATGAAAAACAATGCTTAATTGTCGTTTCATCTTTGCGTGAAAACAAACTTCTGATCAGAATACACTGATAAATAAACTATTTCTATTGATGATTATATCACTTGAAACTTCATATCTTAAAACAATCTTCTCAAAGAACAACTCTGCTAACTCTATGATAGTTAGAGTTTTCTTCATAGACAAATAATGTATCATCTTCATGTAATGATTGACTATCATGAAAATTGAGTCATACATAACTTCTTTTCATTTACTAGATGACAGATCTGTTATGAAATTCATAATGATTTCTTTTCAGAAATCTGTAAATCGAGATAATGATTTCAACTTATCATATAATAAATGATGTTTCATCTTTATTCTTTGACAAATGTCACAAGTATTTATATATTCTTTGACATTCTTGATCATACTTTTTCAGTAATATTTGCAATCTAATAGCTCACTGATCTTGTCAGCATCAAAATATCTTGTTAAAAAATTATCATGATGACATTTTAATAACTCTTCTCTGACAGAAAAATCTTCTGAAACATACAATAATTCATTGTATTCTATCATTTCTTGACTATTTAATGTTCAAGCTTCGACATCACTCTTTCATATATTCATCATCTCATCTGCTTTTAGCTCTACAGCAAATTCATCTTCTTACTGTAAGATCTTGATGAACTCAACTACGAATTTACTACTAAAGTTGTATATTATTTCATGAATTGTTAATACTTTGACAATTGTACATGAAATGAATTGTTTGCAATCAACAGTTTCAGCAACAAAATTAAGCTGTTTCTCAGCTACGTTGCAATCTTTATAAGTTAACGTTTTAATATTTATTCTTTTTAAAGTTGTTGATTTGAATTAAGAGATTTTATCTTTTAAGAAATGTACTTCATTTAGATGCATTTCAGTCTTATCACAAGATGAGATGAGACAGATGATTCAACAAGTAAAAGTCAACAAAGCATTAGAAGCATTTGAAATTTCAAATAAAGTGCTTTAAGCAAGTTTAACAAAACTGACTTTGATATTAATCAGTCTGTTCAACATATGTGTAATTCATAAATATCACTTGAAGCAGTTCAAAAAAACTCAGACAATAGTACTATGCAAATCAAAGAAGAGTGATTACATTAATTCAAAGATGTATTGATTCATTGCTTTGTTAAACATCATAAATAAAACACTGAAATCAATCATGATTAAAAGATTAAATAATATTATTGAGACTCATCACATGCTTTTGAATGCTCGAATGAGAACGAGATGCAAGCAATTCATGATCTCAGCGCTGAATCTACTAGTAGATCAAGTACACGCAGTATGAGACTGCAAAATCAAGTACGTGATCTTCATGCTTAGTTTAAATGTTGCTGAAGCATTTGATCATGTCTTGCACATCAGACTTCTGCACACTCTGAGAATGAGAAGAACATTAAACTACATAGTCAAATAAACTCACAGCTTTCTGAAAGACAGAAAGTTATTGCTGATGTTTGATGAATAAATCAGCGCAATGCAACGAGTAAATGCTGACATATTGCAGAAATTTCTCATATCATCGATTCTCTTTCTATTTTTTAACGCAAGCTTAATTGAAAAATGCAAAGCTTTAGAAATTAAAATTGAAGTGCTTGACTTTGTAAATGACATCAATATTCTGATCTATAACAAAATCATAAAATTAATTTGCAAAACACTAAGTCGAGCATATGATGTCTGTGCAAAGTGAGCTCAAACTCATGATGCTACGTTCGCTTCAGAAAAATATGAACTTACACACTTCACTCACAAGTCAAAAAGATTTAACATGACAGTCAATTTACACATAGAAAACTCAATAATAAAGTTGAAATTGAATGTACAAGTTCTTGAAGTTCAACTGAACATGAAACTATAATAAGATTTGCATCTTTGTCAAATAAAAGCAGATCATGTCATCAAGATGCTGATGCTTAGTCAACTTGAAATCTTCATCTGAGAGACTACATTCGCAAAAGCAAGACAAATATACTCAGCGATGATAAAATCAGAAATGACATTCAAAGCATTAATATGACATCAACGTGATAAAGAAGAAGAATTGTTGAATATGAAATAAAGACTAGAAACTCTTCAAAATCAAGCATTGTATCATGTGATTAACGTCTTTAAGAAAGTGAACATCAAAATGCTGGAAGTTGAAACATATACATCTTCGCTACATGTTCATCTGAACAAGCTACAAAATCAAGTCACACTACGCAGTTGAATCAACGACAGAACACAGAAGATTTGATGAGCATGCAAGATCATACATGCTCATTTGATAAAAATTAATAAACTCATTTCTCGCTCTTTAATCTTTAAAAAATTGATGTTTCTGAACGTTTCAATTCACAAAAAAGCAAAGATACAGTCTAGATGCAGATAACTCAACTTCTTAATGTTAATTCAAACAAGTGAACGTGCAATTGCATAATTTCATAAAAGTCAATGAAATCTTCAATGAAAAAACTATAAGAAATGTATTGCAAACATTAATGCATCTTTCGCTCAAAGATTTCATTTATTCAAGAAGTCAGTAAGAATACGTGATGATTTTCAGAAGATCAAAAGCATTCTTGCAACTTACATCAGAATCAAACGCATAGAGTTGAATATCTATTTGCATTTAAGAAATGTATCGAGCGCAAATAGTTTTTGATGCAACTGCAAATGAAGTCATCAGACAGTCAAGCATATTCTGATGCATTGTTCAAATTGAACGCATCTTCAATCGAATATGCTATGAGACGTTGACTTCATGAACTATTAAATCATCATCTCAATCATGAAGAGTCTTAAGACAACAGCGAAAATGATAATGAAAATGAAGCTGCTGAAGCAGTTTAAAATGACAAGAACACTCATTTTTTAACGTGCAATCATCGCGAACAAATTTAATACAAAGTCTCAGTTTTATTGTTTTGACTGCATGTAGCAGTCATATAAACAGCGAGCGATTTTATACCTCAGAGAGTTTTGTTCACTCAACACACATAGCATAGATTTTTCTCATAAGTCGGTTTAATCAATGTCATAAGAGTGTATGAATTATTATTATTATTATTATTAGATGCATTTCTTGCATTTTCAAAATCATAATTCTCAGCAGCATACTTTTAACATGCATTGCTAAACATGTACTTATGTTTTTACTGACATTGTGAACAAACATCTTCTCAACTTCATTAATCACTCATGTACAGTAGATTTCATCTTGCGATCTACTTTCAATATGTTTTGCTGAATATCTTCTTTCACTGACACTGTGAATGAACATTTTCTCAACATCATTTATCACTTATGTTCATCAATGAATTTCATCTTGCAGTCTGCTCTCAACATGTTCTGCTGAATATCTGTTCATACTTATACTGTGAATGAACATTTTCTTGACATCGTTAATCACTTGTATACAGTATAATTCTCTGATTGCTACGAATATAAAACTATTTAAGCTTTCTATTCTAGTTAGCTTTCGCTGCAGAATGAGCAACAAATGATTTGCAAAAATGTTCTCATTCTTATAGTTAAATTATTTTAATGATGCATTGATTGAGTTTATCTTTTCTGATCTATGTGCTATTTCAAAGTTGCAAATCAACAATCTTATGATTCATCTGACTTGTCTTTCATTTAACTTTTGAACATTCATAAAACTCTTCAGATTATTATGATTAGTCAGAACTTCAACAGTATGATAATTGTTTTCTATATAATGTCATCAGTGTTTAAACATCACTATTATGACTAGAAACTTCTGATCATACATTTCATAATTTCTTTTAACATCTATCATCATTCTGAATCAGAATGCAATTGAATGTCATTGATCTTCGTCATTTAACTCAGACAAGATACTCATGACTGCATAATTAAATGCATCAATCTCGATGTATATATGTTGCTTTAAGTCAAAGTGTCTCAATATAAACATTTTCATAAAGACGTCATGAAGCTAATTAAATGCTTGTTTTGCTTCGTTCAATCATAGAAATGAGTTCATTTTTACATCTTTTACACTATCTCTCAGCAATTCTGTTAAAAACTCTGCTATCTGAGAGTAGTGATGTATAAAACGTCGATAGAAATTGATAAATCTCAGAAAAACTTATATTTCTTGATACATCTTTGATCTGAATCACGTTTTGATGATGTTTATTCTACTTAGATTCATTGAAACACTCTTTGTAAATATGATAAATTCTAGAAAGTTCACTTTAGTGATGAAGAATGCACACTTCTTCAAGCTAGCATATAGCTTGAACTTTCTTAGTCTCTTCAGAATCTGCTTCACGTAATTTATGTAATCAGTCTTCTTTATGAAGAAGATTAAAATGTCATTCAAATAAACAACATAAAAGTCATTTAAAAGCTTTGTCAAGATCTTATTAATATAAGTCTGAAAGATGACAGATGCATTGATCAAATTAAACAACATGATCATATATTTGAAGTGATCATAATGAGTACAAAACGTTGTTTTTCACTCATCTTTACATTGAATTCTGAAACAATGATACACATTCTTCAGATTCAATTTAATGAATTGCTTGACTTAACTGAGTTTGTTTAAAGTTTCACTAATTAAAGACAGTGAATGATGATTCTTGACAGTGATTTTATTCAGATCTCAATAATTCATGCATAAATGAAAATCATCATTCTTTTTGAAAATGAATAAAATAGACGCGTCAATCAAGCTGATAAAGTGCTTAATTTATTCTTTTGTCAAAACATTGTTTAAATACTGTCTCAGAGTCATTCACTCTGTGTTCAACAGATTATACAATGATTCATACAATGACTCTGCAGTGATTTCAATTGCATGATCATAATCTTTATGCAAAGACAGTTTATCTGCATTCTCTGTCAAGAATACATCTTCATACTCTTTCAATTTAATGAGTAAAGCTTGCATTTTAAACATGTTTGTGATACAACTCATCACATTATTTATTGCTTTCACTTGATGTTTAATGATCGATTCTTCAACAATATTGATCATGACAAAAGCATACACAGTAAACTTATCTTGTAAAGCTTTTGTAAAATCTTCTGCAATAAATAACTCAAATGCATGCTTATTCATATTGAAACATCATGTTCTTATGATCATGTTTATTTGAATACACTTGAATTGCATATTCAACATGCTCAAGATCAAGAAAGATTCTTTCTTGTTGATAGCATAGAAGATACTTATATCTTTCTTTTCTATGTCTCAGCTGTTTATAAGTTAATAATGCAGCTCATAAACATCATAGCAATAAACATTCTAATCATTCATTCAGATAAATCTTGAGAGATCAATGTTCAACAATGACATACTCTGCTTAACAATGAAACATTGACTAATCATGTTCATTTCAGCGTCAATATTCATGTAAATCTTCATTTCTATCTTCTGATCTCTTTGAATTACATGCTTTTTATATATAAGAATCTTTACAAAGAGAACTTTTTATTTTTCTCTCAATGATTTGAAGCATTTATTGAAAACTTGTCTTTTCTTGAAATTTTGAAACGACTCATATGCAACATTGAATCAATGAATACTCAATTTACATCAAATTCTTTTGATCTATTCTTGATCTTTTCATCTCTACAATTGATTGTGTAATGATTTTTTCAATTGCACATTCAGCATGTTATATTGAACAAATCTTTGCTATAACATGACAAAGCATGTGAACTTGACTTTGATAATAAGTCAAGTCTGATTGATTTATGAAACTTCTTTCGCTTTGAATAAGTCTTCTTATTAATTTTAGTTTAATCATACAAGTCTTTGTCTTAAGATCATTTTGATGACAAGACATGTTCTTTTCGCAAATTAATTTTCAATCAAGCAACAAGATTAATTAATGCATTTCATATGATAGAAATTGACTGTACATTGATAATAGTTACATACAGTTCAGATCTTAGCTTGATGAATAAATGAGCTTGCTTATACTCATCACTATACAATGAAAGTTGATGTTTCAGAATGCTTAGATAAACTGCAAATGTTCATATCATCTGATTTAAGCGTTGCAATGCATTTGCATATTGCTGAGTCATGTTTATGTCTTGATTCATCGAGTTTTTGATTATGTTCAAAAGAAAGTTAATAAAATTGAATTACATTTGCTGAGTTGCAAACATAGTCTTTTCATGATCAAATCAAAGTTTCTTTGATTCATTCTTAAGATAAATCATGCAGTACAAAATCTTTTTCTCATCTTTTTCAAAATATCAAAAGATATTTTGAAACAAGATTTCAACATCATGAATTCACTCTTTATGTTTTCTGATGATTTTGTCATGATACTTCTTCAAAAACATTGAGAATCTTCGCTTTTGTAAAATAATTTCATGAAGACTTTGTTTCATGTTCATTGACACTATAAAGATGATGTGTAAATCATTCAAGTTCTTCATGAAGACTTAAGTGTGTTACGATTCTAGCTACGCATCTATGTTGATAGCTATGTTGATGACTATGTTGATGACTATCGTCGATCGCTCGTCGCTAGACTATAGAGTTGTTTCAAGATCAACTCTATTCAGAGTTAGCTTATGTTCTTCTGAGTCATATAGATAGTCGACTCTTCTCTTCTAGATACTTTCCTTCCTTAGCATTTATATACTCGTTACATTACACTCATATGACTCGCTCTATGCTGGTCTCTAACATTATATAAATGCTTCTTCGTTACAGGCGAAGTGAAATAATCTGCATCGACTTTCGAGTGCTTCTGTCGATTCTTCAACCCACTATCAACATTTGATCTAGTCAACTTGCAATCGTCAGCAGCACTCATCTTTCTCTTCTCGTGAGCTGATTCAGCAAGAATAAACAAACGATCGAAATCATTCAACTAGATCAAAGATCAGCGAATTAACCGTTCATTCAGATTCGCAAGAAATTCTTCGAATTTGTTGAACAATCAAACAAGGTCAGTCTATGACTGCATGAAGTCTTTATCTCAAAGAGCAATCAAAAAGACCAGTCAAGAACTGCGTGAAGTCTCTATCTTGATGAGCAAATCTCAACAGTGAGTCTGCTTCAATGACACTCATTGTCAATGCAATGACTCACCTACTCTCATCGTCCTACCCATCAGTGAATCGATTCGCCTACTCGTTCATGTGCAACTAGTAAGCCTGCTACAATGACATGATAATGCCTTTGATAACAAGCAAACCTTTGAGCTTATTTCTATATTGAAACCTCAGTGAGTCTGCTTCAACGACATTCTCAATGCAATGATCTACTCATTCTCATCATTCTATCTATCAGTGAACCTGACTCGTCATTGAGTTTACATGCAACTAGTGAGTCTGCTTCAATGACATCTTTCGTCAATGCAATGACTCAGCTACTCACATTGCTCTACCAATCAGTGAATCGATCTGTCGACTCGTTCGCGTGCAAATAGTGAGTCTGCTACAAAGATGCCTTTCGTCAACGCGATGATCTACCTACTCACATCGCTCTATCTATCAGTGAATCTGATCAAATGTTCACATGCAACTAGTGAGTCTGCTACAATGACATCATTCTACCTCGCATAGTGAGTCTGCTACAATAGACATTTTGATTCTACACAAGGCTAAGAAAATACATTCATGCGAACATGAATCGTTGAAGAGAGAGAGTAATGTTACGATTCTAGCTACGCATCTATGTTGATAGCTATGTTGATGACTATGTTGATGACTATCGTCGACCGCTCGTCGCTAGACTATAGAATTGTTTCGAGATCAACTCTATTCAGAGTTAACTTATGTTCTTCTGAGTCATATAGATAGTCGACTCTTTCCTTCTAGATACTTTTCTTTCTTAGCATTTATATACTCGTTACATTACACTCATATGACTCGCTCTATGCTGATCTCTAACAAAGTGAAAGCTTGATGACTTTTCTTCGTTGTTTCAATGATTTTCAAAGTCTCAATCTCTGATCAAATAGCTGCTAACTTTTGTTTCTTTTGCAGTTCATCACATTAAAGCATTACTTAAGTCAGCTGTTCATTAATGTCAAGAGAAAATTCATCTTCTGCTTTTTCACTTTCTGATTTCATTATACAACATTCGTTTTCTGATATAATGTCTTGCAAGATTAAAACATCATTATTGCAACTTTGTTGCAATCATGTTACTGTTATCATGCTTGAATATCAAATTATCATTTCTAAAAAGAGTTTGAAATAATTAAAACTGTGATGATCAGATTTACTAAATAAATAAATAAGATTTATAAGAGTGATATGACAATGTGATATTCTAAGCAGACACAGAATGAATATATATTATGATAGAGCTAATATTAAAAAGCTTTCAATAACTCAAGAAAATCAATTGACTATAAAGAGTTTATCAAGCATTGTTAAGTTGAACATAACATAACTCATGATATATTAAGATAAAGATATGACGTGATTTAAACAATGTCTTGACAAAGTCACAGAGTCTCAGAGCTAACTCAGATCTGATCTTCAACTCAGTCTTTGATTCTAGTCTCTGATTTAATTTCTATGTGTCAATTCATTATGACACACTGAATGAGTCACATAAAAGACATTGAATAGATTGCATATGAAGCATTGAGTAAATCATATAAGAAACATTGAATAAATCATATATAAAGCATTGAATATACTATATATGTGTTATAAGTCTGCATAAAGTGAATTATATGAATGTATTTTAATTAAAAGTTCAAAGCTAAAGAAGAAAAAAGATTAAACATGTCAAGAGTTTTATATTTATGAAAACATGTTAAATTGCTAACGTGTAAACATTAACTTTATACTAGTTTATAATAGTTTAACATGATTTATGTTAAACTAACTTAAAAAATGCATGTTGCATGCTTGCAAAATTACTCTCTCTCTTCATCAAACAATATTTTCATTACTTTAATCTGTTTTTATCTTGACTTGTTAAAATATCATTTATGAAAGTCATTTATGACTTTTAAGCATTCTTCAAATTTATTTTCATCAACATTGTATTAATGTAAATTAACATCATATTTCTTTTAATTGATATAATATAAAAGTTGTTTATTGTTAAAATCATGTTGAAATGATTCAATCAATGAAGTTTATGAATGATATGCTTAATTCTTTAAAAATAGTTATAATTGAATATTAAGAATACAGAAGAAGAAAGATGCAAGAACTTTTATTTATATAATATTCAAAGACTGCATTAAACTTGAAGAAAACATGTTGTGACACAGAAAGAATGTTGTAAAGTGAAGAAAATGTTAAGAATGAGAAAAGATGTTAAATCATATTTAAGTTAAATCTGAAGCTTGTTTTAATTAATATATAATTAATTTGCTAATCTTAATTATGAATTAATTAAAGTTTGATCTTATTCAATTTGAGCATATTTATAACATTATTTCTCTTTTTGAAAATTCATGTTTACATGAATAAAACAAATAATGCAGTAACAAAAATTTTCACTGTTTTTCAATTTAGTATGATATCATGATGAATTGACATATAGAAATTAAATCAAAGACTAAAGTCAAAGATTGAGTTGAAGATCAGATCTGAATTAGCTTTGAAACTTTGTGACTTTGTCAAGACATCATTTAAATCACATCATATCTTTAACTTAATATATCATGAATTATGTTATGTTCAACTTGACAATGCTTGACAAACTTTCTATAATCAATTGATTTTCTCAAGTTATTGAGAGCTTCTTAATAATTAGCTTTATCATAATATATATTTATTCTGTATCTGCTTAAAATATTACATTGTCATATCATTCTTATAGACTTCATTTATTCATTTAGTAAACTCAATCATCACAGTTCTAATTATTTCAAATTTTTCTTAGAAATGATGATTTAATATTCAAGCATAACAACAGTAATATAATTGCAACAAAGTTACAATAATGATGTTTTAATCTTGCAAGACATTATATCAGAAAATGAATGTTGCATAATGAAATTAGAAAGTGAAAAAGCAGAAAATGAATTTTCTCTTGATATTAATGAACAGCTAACTTAAGTAATACTTTAATGCAATGAACTGCAAAAGAAACAAACATTAACAATTATTTAATCAAAGATTGAGATTCTGAAAGTCATTGAAACAACGAAGAAAAATCATCAAGCTTTCACTTAAACTTTTATGAAGAACTTGAATGATTTACACATCATCTTCATAATATCAATGAAGATAAAATGAAATCATCACAAGATTATCTTGTAAAAGCGAAAATTCTCAATGTTTTTGAAGAAATATCATGACAAAATCATCAGAGAATATAAAGAGTGAATAATAATAATAATAAATTCATACACTTTTGTGACATTGATTAGATCGACTCATGAGAGATTTTATGCTATGTGTGTTGAGTGAACAAAACTCTCTGAGATAGAAAATCACTAGCTATTTATACGACTGCTTCACGCAGTCGAAACAGCAAGATTAAGACTATGTATCAAATTTGTTCATGTTGATTGCACGTTAGAGAATGAATGTTCTAGTCACTTTAAATTGCTTCAGAAGCTTCGTTTTTATCATCATTCTTGCTGCTGCTCTGAGATCTTTCGTGATTGCAATAATTATTTGATAGTTTGAGAAGTTGACATCATGTAACATTCTTAATCGCAGATGCGTTCAGTTCGAGCAATGCATGAGTACATGCTTCGCTGTCTGATGACTTTGTTCGCAGTTGCATTGCAAGCTATTCATGCTTGAAACGTTTCTTAAGTGCAGATAAATGTTAAGATCTATGCGTTTAATTCTGATGTAAGTTGCAAGAGTGCTTTCAGCTTTCTGAAAATTATCACGTATTTTTATCATCTTGTTGAATAAATAAAATCTTTGTGCTGAGATTGCATTGATGTTTGCAATGCATTTCTTGTATTTTTCTCATCATTGCTTTCATTGATCTTTGTGATATAATATTATTGCGATGCTATCACTTATTGAGATCGTTGTAGAAAGATCAAATCATCTGCATCTAAATTGCATTCTTGCGTCTTCTTGAATAAATATGTTCAGAAGCACTATTTTCTTAATGACAGAGAAGTGAAAGATGAAACGATTAATTCTCATCAGTTGAGTGCATATGAGTTTGCATGCTCATCTAGTCTCTTGCGTTCTGTCATTGACTCGACTGCGTAATGTGATTTTATTCTGCAGCATGTTCAGATGAACATGCAGCAAAGTTATGTACATTTCAATCTCTAGCGTTTCAATGCTTATTCTTTTGAACACTTTTGCAACGTGATGTAGAGTCTGATTTTGCAAAGTTTCTAGTCTGCATTTCTTGTCTGACAGTTCTTTCTCTTTGTCACGCTGATGTCAAACTGATGCTTCAAATGCAATTTCTGATCTCATTACAGCTGAGTACACTTGTCTCGCTTTTGTGAAGATTGTCTTTCATGTGAAGACTTCTAGACGATTAAGCGCAAGCATTCTTGTGACGTGACTCGCTTTTATCTGTCAAAGATGCACATCTCATTGCAGTTTCATGTTCAGTTGAATCTTTAAAACTTGCATGTTTGACTTCAACTTAATCATTGAGCTTTCTATTTGTATGCTAGTCATCATGTTGAATTTTCTTGATTTTCTAGTAAAATGTGTAAGCTCATATTTTTCTGATGCAAACGTTGCATCATGAGTTCAAGCTTACTTCATGCAAACATCATATGTCTTGCTCAGTGTTTTGCAGATTTCTTCAATGAATTTGTCATATGCTAGAATGTTGATGTCATTTACGAAGTCAAGCACTTCAATTTTGATTTTCAGTGCTTTGCATTTTTTAATTAAATTTGCGTTGAAAAATAGAAAGAGAATTGATGAAATGAGAAACTCTTGAGATATGTCTGCGTTTATTTCGCGCATAGTGCTCATTTGCTCATTGAATATCAGCAACATCTCTTTGTTCTTTAGAAAGCTGCGTGCTCATTCAACTATGTAGCTTGACATTCTTTTTATTTTTAGCGTATGCAACAGTCTGATGTGCAAGACTTGATCAAATGCTTTGATGATGTTTAAACTTAGCATGAAGATCATGTACTTGATCTTGCAGTCTTACATGATGTAAACTTGATCTACTAGTAGATTTAACGTTGAGATCACAAATCACTTGCGTCTCACTCTTATTTAAGCATTCAAAAGCATATGATGAATCTCAGTTATGTCACTCAGTCTTTTGATCATAATTGACTCTAAAGTTTTGCTCATGATATCAAGTAAAGCAATGAGTCGATATGTTTTCAAGTCAATGTAATCACTTTTCTTTGATTTGTATAACACTATTGTTTGAGCTTTTTTTGAACTGCTTTGAATAATATCTGTGTATCACACATGCATTAAATAAACTCATCAGCACTGAGATCAGTTTTGTGAGATTTGCTTGAAGTGCTTTGTTTGAAATTTCAGAAACGTCTGATGCTTTGTTTGCTTTTACTCATTTGATTACTCGCTTCATCTTGTTCTCTGAAATGCGTAAATTTGATGATACTGTCAAAGATATGAATAAATCTGAAATGTCGTTGACATCTGCTTGTGAAAGTGAAGAAAAGAATTTTCCTTGCAGCATCTCGATTTTTTCTTCAAATGTTGTTATCATATGATCAATATCATCTTGTTTCAGCAACAAAAACTGAGAAAGCTTTTTAAATAACTGACTTTCGATTTTAACTCATTTTGCAAAGCATCATATTGATTTCAATGCATTGTTTAGCTCATGCATTTATGATCTGAAGTGTGCGCATTTTGTTTGTCTGATGATCTTGTTTTTGTGATCATTGTGTTTCAGATATTCATTTCATGTTTCTAATGTATCTTGCGTTTTTCATATGATTCACAGTCATCTTGATTTTGTTACTACTTCAAAGCAGCTCTGATTTCAGAAGTCTCTTGCTTAATTTGATGATTTTGCTCAAAGAGTAGACTTCTCAATGATTTCTTGTAATACTCTGATGATCTCTGTCGTTCTGTCATTCATTTCAGCTTTGCTGTTCAAAAAGCAATCTGATAAAAGATGTATTTGCAGATAAGCACTCAATGCTTCTGTGTTCATTTTTTTTCAGAGTCGACAAATTGAAGACTGCACTGAGATTGTTTGTAAATTTAACTCTGTGACAATCAAAAAATAATCTGATTTCTGATGTAAATTGATTCGTACTTTGCACTTGCATGTCATAGACTGTATTTTCTCGCTGCTAAAGACTAAATTTATCATCATAAGCTGATTGTGAGTCTTGCAAGTGATTGTGCCTGATTTCAGCAGTAGTTTCAGTCTTGCATTTGTGATGACGTTTAGTAGAGTGTTAATCATCATATGTTGAGTGAAGCATCTTTGTTTCTCTCAGTGTGAATGATGTAGATTAAAGTCTTCTACAACTAGTTGTTTGCAATTATTCTTGAGTAGTTCATTCAAGCGAGAAATAGTTAAGAGTTTCTCTGTAAATGTGATGAATAGTGAGCTTGAGTTGTAAACGTTTAGAAGTTTTAGCATCTGCGTTTTGTCATCTGTGTTACGAGTTAATATTCTGATTAAGCAGATGTCTGACTCAGCTGTCTCTACTGTTCACTAATTGAGTCTTAAGCATTTGTTAACATATATGCATGTTCTTGACTGAGATGACGAGTTTTTCACTAGATGAAAGAAGTTGTGAGCTGAGTTAAATGATTGCAAATCGTTAATGTTGATTTCTTGCTTCTGTATGACTATTATGTCAAATTTGCGAATTTCTCTGTCAATCAAGAATGATTCTTGAATCTTTAATGACTTTCTGATATTATATTGTAGAATTTGTAGAAAGAATTGTTTTATCATAGAATTATTTGTAGTTGTTGTTGATTCTGCGCTGAGAAGACTCTTTGTATGCTTTTGATCATTGAAAGTCTTCTGCGCTTTCTGATTGAGCGTTTCTGAGTCTGCTCAGATGTTATTTTATCTGAGTCGCTAGTCACGCATAAGAAGAGATCAACTTGTCTCTTCTTGACTTTTATCATCTGTCATGTCAATTCAACGTCTCTGTTGTGTATTTTCAACATGACGTTTGTTGAGCTTAAAGAGTTCGTTGAATCTACGAAGTCTGTTGAGCTCAACAAATTCATTGAGCTTAGAGAATTCAGAAACAGTGAGAGAAATGTGCAATTGTATTTCAACACTTTTGAATATTTGATCAATTTATTTCTGTAGATTTCTGACATCTGTTTTATCTGTTGTTGTCATTTGAGACAAATGCATCTTCAGAGTTCGTGATCTTCATTGCAGTTGATGCAACGTCTTTTATTCAAAGACATCATGCACTCTTTGATGTGATGTTTGTCTGCGCATTTAGCACAGCGTTGTTTCTTCTTGCAAAATCTGATCATATGATCAAATTCAAAGCATCTGTAACATTGAGTGATGCAACAGTTCTTTTCAAACAATTTGCATAAGCATTCTTGATATGAATCTAGCATGCTTTCGTTCATTAGTTGATTCATCATCGCTTCAATTGTGATCTCTACAATGAGTGATGAGTGAGTCTTTTCACTTTCAACTACTTTTTTGAGTCAGACTATTCTTAAAATCTTTAAATTCTCATGAAGTTTTGCATTATCTTTTATCAGACTTTTAATGATCACTTTCTGATTGCTTGTGTCTATTGTGATGTGTATCTCATGTGCTAGCACAGCGAAGATTCAACGCACTATACGCGTTGAGTTCGCAATTCTCTTTGCTCATGTTTGAGATTTTTTCAGATTTGCTCAAGTTTCTGAACTCACTGCGTGAAGTATAATGTCTTCGCTTTCAAGCTTTCAAAGAGACATGATTAAATTTCTTTGAACTGTCAACACGTTTGTGATTTCTTGAAGAATCTGTTCAATAAATTTCTTTTGTATCTTCTTTATTTTCTTTCTTTCTGCTATCTTCATCATAACTTCTCATCTCTTGTGAAGCAATAACAATTCATCTCTGAAACGTTGTTTTCTCATTGTTACTTCTTCTCTTATCATGTTTGTTCATGACGTGATTCTTGATGAGAAGTGCATGCTATCTTGTGTTTGCGTGCTATCTTGTATCTGTAGCTGCTTGCTAAACAGTTGTATGAATGTCTTCAGTTTCTATACATTCTTTGCAATGAACGCATTCTGATTCTCATTGTTTTTTTCTTCTGAATCGTTTTGAAAACGTTGCATCAGCTTCACTGCTACTTCTTTTCATGAATGATCTTTGCTCTTCTCTTTCTCTAACGTTGATGTCTGTATTAGAAGATCAATAATGTTAGCAACATACTTCTTGTTGTTGTATAAGCTTTTCGATCTTACGTTGCTGTTTCATCATGATGAGTCAACGTTGTTTGCAATTGTCTTTGAATCAGCATTGCTGCAGTCTTTGCAATTCATCATCGTTTATTCATCTTCTAGATTCGTTCTGCTTTGATTGTATTGCTTTTTTCAAAAATTTTCTTTGCGCGCGTTGTGATTGTTAAGTACATAAAGAGTGAATTCATGATATTAAAATCTTATTTCAAAATATCTTTTGATATTTTGAAAGAAATAAGAAAAAGATTTTATACTGCATAATCTATCTTAAGAATGAATCAAAGAAACTTTAATTTGATCATGAAGAAATTATGTTTGCAGCTCAGCAGATGTGATTCAATTTTATTAACTTTCTTTTGAATATAATTGAAGATTCAATGAATTGAAGCATAAATGTGACTCAGCAGTATGTAAATGCATTGCAACATTCAGATCAAATGATATGAATGTTTGCAGTTTATCTGAGCACTTTGAAACATCAACTTTCATTGTATAATGATGAGCATAAGTGAACTCATTTATTCATCAAATTGAGATTTAAGTTGCATGTGATTATTACTAATGTTCAGTCGATTTTTATGACATGAAATGCATTAATCAATCTTGTCATCTGATTGAAAATCAATCTGCAAAAAGAACATATCTTGTCGTTGAAATGATCTCAAGACAGAGACTTGTATGATTAAACTAAGATCAACAAGAAGACTCATTCAAGATGAAAAAAGTTTCATGAATCAATCAGATTCAACTCATCATTGAAGTTAAGCTTACACACTTCATCATGTTATAGCAAAGATTTGTTCAATATAACATGTTGAATCTGCAATTAAAAAAATCATTATATCATTAATTGTAAAGATGAAAAGATCAAAAATAGATTAAAAGAATTTAATGTAAATTGAGTACTTATTGATTTGATGTTGCATATGAATCATTTCAAGATTTTGAGAAAAGACAAGCTTTCAATGAACATTTCAAATTATCAAGAAAAAAATAAAAAGTTCTCTTTATAAAGATTCTTATATATAAAGAGCATGTAATTCAGAGAGATCAGAAGACAGAAATAAAGATTTACATGAATATTGACATCAAGATGAACATGATTAGTCAACGTTTCATCATTGAGCAAAGTATGTCATTGCTAAACGTTGATCTTTCAAGATTTATCTGAATGAATGATCAGAATGTTTATTACTATGATGTTTATGAGATGCATTATTAACTTATAAACAGCTGAGACATAGAAAAAGAAGATATAAGTATCTTTTATGTTATTGACAAGAAAGAATCTTTCTTGATCTTAAGTATGTTAAGTATGCAATTCAAGCATATTTGAATAAACATAATTGCAAGAACATAATGTTTCAGTATAAATGAGCATGCATTTGAGTTATTTATCACAGAAGATTTTGCAAAAGCTCTACAGAAGAAGTTCACTGTGTATGCTTTTATCATGATCAACATCATCGAAGAATTGATCATTGAACATTAAGTGAAAGCAATGAATAACATGATAAATTGTATCACAAACATGCTTAAAACGCAGACTTTACTCATCAAATTGAAAGAGTATGAAGATGTATTCTTGATAAAAAGTGCAGGCAAATTGCTTTTGCATGAAAATCATGATCATGCAATTGAAATCATTGCAAAGTTATCATATAAATCATTGTATAATTTGTTAAACACAGAGTTAACAACTCTGAGACAGTATTTAAATGATGTCTTAGTGAAAGAATAAATTAAGCACTTCGTCAGCTCAACTAACGCATTTATTCTATTCATTTTCAAAAAGAATAATAATCTTTATTTATGCATGAACTATCAAGATCTGAATAAAATCACTGTCAAGAATCATCATTCACTGTCTTTAATTAGTGAAACTTTAGACAGACTTAATTAAGTCAAGCAGTTCACTAAATTGAATCTGAAGAATGCATATCATCGTTTTAAAATTCAATATGAAGATGAGTGAAAAATGATGTTTTGTATTCATTATAATCACTTTAAATATATGATCATGTCATTTGATTTAATCAATGTATTTATTATCTTTCAGACTTATATTAATAAGATCTTAACAAAGCTTTTAAACAGCTTTTATATTGTTTATCTGAATGACATTTTAATCTTCTTCATAGAAAAGACTGATCACGTAGATCATGTGAAGCAGATTCTGAAAAGACTAAGAAAGTTCAAGCTATATGTTAACTTGAAGAAGTGTGCATTCTTCATCACTAAAGTGAACTTTTTAGAATTTATCATATTCACAGAGAGCATTTTAATGAATTTAAGTAAAGTAAACATTATCAAATCAAGATTCAGATCGAAGATGTATTAAGAAATATAAGTTTTTCTAAGATTCATCAATTTCTATCAACGTTTTATACATCACTACTCTCAGATAGCAGAGTTTTTAACAGAATTGCTGAGAGATAGTGTAAAAGATGTGAAAATGAGCTCATTTATATGATCAAATGAAGCGAAACAAGCATTTAATCAGCTTCACGACGTTTTTATGAAAACATTCATATTGAGATACTTTGACTCAGAGCAACATATACACATCAAGATCAATGCATTTAATTATGCAGTCATGAGTATTTTGTCTCAGTCAGATGACGAAGATCAGTGACATTTGATTGCATTTTGATTCAGAATAATGATAAACGTTGAAAGAAATTATAAAACATATGATCAGAAGCTTCTAGTTATAATAGCGATGTTTAAACATTGACAACACTATGTGAAAGACAATTATCATACTGTTGAAGTTCTGACTGATTTTAATAATCTGAAGAGTTTTATGAATGTTCAAAAGCTAAACAAAAGACAAGTCAGATGAATTATGAAATTGTTGATCTGCAACTTTGAAATAGCATATAAATTGAAAAAGACAAACTTAATTAATGCATTATCAAGATAATCTGACTATAAGAATGAAAACATCTTTGCAAATCATTTATTACTCACTCTGTAGCAAAAGCTGACTAGAATAAAAAGCTTAAATAACTTTATAATTGTAATAATCAGAGAGTTATACTGTATATAAATGATTAACGATGTTAAGAAGACATTTATTCACAGTATAAGTATAAATTGATATTCAGCAGAACATGCTGAAAGCAGACTGCAAGATGAAACTCATTGATGAACATAAGTGATAAATGATGTCAAGAAAATGTTTATTCACAGTGTCAGTGAAAGAAGATATTTAGTGAAACATGTTAAAAGTAGATCGTAAGATGAAATTTACTGTACATAAGTGATTAATGAAGTCAAGAAGATGTTTGTTTACAATGTTAATGAAAACACAAGTACATGTTCAGTAATGCATGTCAGAAGTATGCTGCTGAAAATCATGATTCTAGCAGTGCAAGAAACACATTTAAATGAAGTACATTTCTTAAAAGATAAAATTTCTCAACTTGAATCAACAACTTTAAAAAGAACAAATGTTGAAATGTTAACTCATAAAAATCACAACGTAGCTGAGAAACAACTTAAATTTTTTTTTTTTTTTAATTCTTACTTGATTCAACACTCATTATGAGTCTATGCAAGATTCTATATACTGTAGCGAGCGCTGCGCTAACGCAGCGTTCTTTTCGCATCAAAAATCGCTTCTTTCTGCGCTTTATACTATAACTGTTCTCAATGCAAAAACTCTATGAGTCTGTTTCTCTTCTATTTTCTCTCTCTTTCATCTGACTCTTCAATGATGTCACAGCTTGAAATTGGTTCAGTATGCTCATTGAGAGTATCATTTGAATGATCATCATTGTTGCGCTCATGATTTCTAAAAGCTTTCTTAAGTTCGTGATGTTCTCTTCTCATTGCATTGCTTTTCATTCTACTTTTCATCTGAGACATGTTAATAGAACATGCTTGATCGACATTCAATCTTTGTCACACTCGCACGTCGTTGTAGCAACATCAAATACTTGTCTCTCATGTAAAAATTGATTGAAGTCAATTTTTCTTATGCGTAGCTGCGTCAATAATGCGCTGTGAAACTTTGCATGATTTTTGTGCAGTCGCAGATGTCGATGTGTCATCTCTGATGTCAGATATTGAAAATGAGCTGCGTTGAATTTCTCTTTTCAGACTATTCTTCATGTTTGTCTGATCTGTTTCTGTATGAGTTTCAGTCTCATCATCATTTCAGTGCGCTGATGCTTGATCAGTGATAGAGATAACTCATGTACATTATCAATCATCTTGTCTGCTGCTTCATTTTCAAGTACTTCTGCGTATTCTGTCACTCAATGTAACTTCAGCGTGATCTCTTGAGATCAAATGTTCTCATGTGCAGTCTGAACTTTTCGCAAACGTGTTTGATCTTTTGTTGATATCATGACTTTCACTGTTTTCAGAAAGATCTGACTGTCACTGTATATCTTGTATATCTTTTCATGACATTCTTGATTCGCTGTCGCTACGTCTGCAAGATGTTTCGCTCTTGTGACTAACTTTTTCAGCTCATCATGATGAGTGATGACTAAAGTTGATTCTCTCAATCTCTTATCTAGCTCTCAGTTCATTCTCATTGCAATCGCTGTAACATTATTTCTGCTGTCGCTATCATTCAAGTAAACTCTTTGCTTTGATGCAAATGTGTTGAAATTGTGTTATCTTATTGACATTTTCTTGTTTGCAACTATAACTATCTTCAATGACTCTGATCAAAGAATCACTGTGTAGAGATGACTTCGATTCATTTTTGTCTGCTTAAGTGTTTCTTTCATTCACTTTCGCTTCAGCTGTAAAGATATTTTATGCAGCTTTGATTTTTGATCTCTTTTGAGTATCAAGTCATCGCGAATTTAACACATTGTCATCTTGATAACTTCGTCTGATTTTTAAGAGTTCATGTTTGTTATCAATCTTTGTATCAGCTTTCATAAGTGAATATCTATTGACGTTGTGTTTGTTTTCATCTATAAGATCTTTGTTGATGTTACACAATAAACGTCAATGATCTGTTGCAATGCTCTTTCTTGCACTAATCTCAGCTTGACGTTTAAACTCTTTTGATGATCTTTCACTCTCTGTGATGTATATCATATGATGACTTCATGACTAAGCAGAAAGCGCGTCATCGCGAAGTATATTTGTTTACTTGTTGTCACTGACAAGTCTCAAGTAGATTCAATGATTGTTTGCATGATCTTTTGTTTAATCACTAGTTTTGCTTTGACATGATGCATGTGAGTCACTCATTTCAGCTTGAAGTTCAGTTAAACTTTCAAGACTCTGATATCTGATTTCAAGTTAATCTGATGTCTCATCAGCTTTATATCAACGTTCATATTGAATCACTTAGAGATTTTCATAAAGTGAATCAACTCATGCTTTGTCTTTGAAAACTTGATGTCGTGCGTTTTTGATCACTGTTCGCATCTATCATAGATCTCGTTAAGAACTCTGCAGTTGCACTTTATGAACTCTTCATATGTTAAGATATTAATGTCATCTACAAAATCTGTGAAGCTTGTTCTCAGTCTGATGTCATCACATGCTTTTAGCAAGTTCACGTTGTAAAACAGATATAATATTGATGATAGCGAAGAGTCTTGTGATATGTCAACTTTCACGCTGCGTTTTGTCATCGTGTAATCATCGATTGTGATCGTGATGTGTCGATTTCTCAGAAAGTTCTTCACAAATTTGAGAAGCAGTCTGAGAACTCTTTTCTTTTTCATGTCATGCAAGAGTCTGCTATGTGCTACATTGTTGAACGCACTCTTCTCATTCAGACTCAGCAATGAGACTACTTTTCTTCTTATGTCACTTCATACAATGTGTATCTTTTTTGTAATCAGTTGCAAAGTTGTATCTGTTGATCTGTGTTTGTGAGCTCTCATCTGAGTGTTTGATATCAAGTCACACATCTCTACGACATTTTGCAGACGTTCAAATATGATGAACTTCAGTACTTTGCTCAGTGTGTTGAATAACACAATTGATTTATATGTTTTTGCATTGAAGTAATCTTTCTTGTCTGACTTTTGCATCACTATTGTGACTGCGCTCTTGAACTGAGTTGACTGTATTCTCTTTTGTAAACATCTTTCAAAGAAAGAGTGTATTTGTTCTGACACATCGTTGACGAGTCTGCGCATTATTCTATTTATGTATTTCATGTGTTTCAACGTCTTGTCAGATGTTGCTTTGTAAATGACTCTTTTAATCTCATGATGCATCAGCGAAGCATCATCTTCAATCAAGAATGAGTACTTGAAGTCTATTATGTTCAGCATGAAAATCTCTGAAGATGATGAAAAGTGAGTCTGAAACATCATCTTCGCTTTATTTTGCACTGTTGTGATGATGTCAGAGCATTCTGACTTGATCAGAGAGAAAATTGTTGTTTGAGTCAATGTGTCTGCAACTGCATTTCTTGCTCATTTCGCAGTTTTGAACAGTTCTCTTGAGAATTGTTCAACGTTCTGCATGATCTTTTAATATTCACTGCGTTTCTGTTTTCTGATGATTTTGCTCTTCTTGTCATATGCTCAAATGTACTCTGTTCAGTCATTGATGATTCGACAGCTTTTTCTCATTCGTCACACACTCTTGATGATTTTCATACACTTCTTCGTTCATTCTGCTTTGATTATTTCATGTGATCTCGCTCAAAAAGTGAAAATCTCAATGATCTTCTTCAGTGCATTCAGCAGCTGCTTAGTGTACTCATCTATGCATCAACGCTTTGTCTCATGATTCAACAGTGATTTCGAAATTTGTTCTTTCAGAATATTGATGAACTTCTCTTCGTTCATTATCTTTCAGTTGCAACGCGATTTTCGCGCTGACTCTTTGCAAACTCTGAAATCTATAATTGTTTGTATCAACAGATGATCTGAGAAGTTTTTCATTTCTTCGTTGATTTCACATCATATTAATCGATTCATAATGTCATCTGTCGTGAAGATCAAATTTATTGTTGTTTAAGATCTTTGATAATTTCTCGTAATCATGTTTTGAGACAGCATCAGCAATGCATCAACATTTGTAATCATTTCAATTAAATCATTTGACAATAGATGCTGTCTTGAGTAAAATAATCTTTCTCATGTGAGATGATGCAGGTTGAAGTTTTCTACAAGAACGAATTCTCTCAACATGTGTAACGTCTTTTCAATGTCTGAAAGACTTTCTTTTTCATGAATGACTTCGTGATCTCTGAATGATAAATTGTATGCTTCGTGAATGTGTATAGCTTTCTGAGTCGTTTGTGTATCATCTGTTAATGTTTATAACGTAATCATGTTTACATCTTTGAAGTGTCATGTTGAGTATCAGATGTTGCTGTCAATTCTCTTGTTTATGTAGAAACAAATTCTACTTTCATTATTCTTCAGCGTGAAGTCAACAGTTGCTGAGCAGTACGCTCTGAAGTTTTCATCAAATCATCAGAGTTCTTGAAGAATCAAAATGTCATAATTCTTTATCTTTTTCTCATGTAGTAGCACTATCATCATCTTTTCTCTGAACTTGTGAACGTTGTACTGTAGTATTCAAAGCTTCTTTTGCTGAAATATTAAAGTTCACATTCAAGACTGTTTGATGTTCTCTTGAATGTCTGCAATGTGCTTGCTTTTCTTGTAAAATCTTTAAAAGAAGATGATACTGAAATTGATGTAATTGATGTTGACTTCAACTCATTTGTTTTTGACTTCTTGACTAGATGATTCAATATAGTGTTTTCGAATGTGATGATTACGCTGAGCAGATGACTTTCATTTGTTGAGCGTTTCTGTTTTCTCTTCAGATCATTGTTTATCAGCAATCTCAGACTGATAAATGTCTTTATAATCATCTTTGATGTCATTGCTTTGAGTTCTTTCTGCTCTTGTACGACGTGATATAGAGATCTATGTTTCGTGACTCTCTTTATTCTCTCTTTTTCAACCTGTCGTTTATGACATTGAGAGTCAAAAACTTTGTGTGTACTTTGACATGTCTCACATTTTCATATATCTTGAGTCTGTTTATGAGAACAGTGCTTTGAGCGATGATCTAGCGTGCAGTAAACGCATCTTTGCTTGTTTCTGCATTCATATATCTTATGATCGTAGTCTTGACACTTTAAACACTGATGTGTTCTACAATCTGAATCATAGAATTGCGTGATTTTTATGTCGATCTTGTAACATACTTTCTCGTCAATTAGCTTGTTCATCATCTCAGCGCTGACTATGCATATCATCAGTGAGACGTATCTCTTCTGTTCACTATTCTTTGTGAGTCACTCGACTTTCTCAATCATCATCTTCAAATGTATGTCTTTGTTGATCTTGATGAGCACTTTCGTCTTCTTCTTCTCTATGTCTTTAGACATTTCTTCGACTTTAATTTCATGTATCACTATCTTGAAACTGACTTCATGCAGACTTATGTTCAATGAAATCTCTTTGATTCAAAAATCGTTTTTCTTCAATATTTTTTTGCTATCTTTTGTCTTGACTCAAAATATCAGTAAATTTAATTATCTTTTCATAGTCTCTATGTTCTTGCATGTTGATAGCATCTCGTCGACGTCAATTTCTCTTGCTCATTTCACTATGTTCTCTGTTGTTGTCATCATGATTCTCTTGATCTTCTCTTTTTCTTTAATGAAGATTTTAATCTTGAATTTCTCGTAATGATTTTGCACTGACGACGCAACGTCGACACTGAGAACAAGATAACTCTCAAACAACGTCATCGACTTCTTGTTCACTCTCTTTGCTCAGTTGTCAACGTGTCTCTTCTTCTTCACGAACTTCTTTTTGAGTCTGCTCGTTATCTTTTTCAATCTCTTCAGCTGATTCTTCATGCATTGATTGATGATCGATGCAGCGACGCGTTGACGCGTTAGCTTTTCTATCATCTCTGTCAATCTTCTCATCTTCTCTCAGAGCATCAGCTCATTGTTTCTACGTTCGTTGAGCTCATAGAGTACTTGCAGCTTGTTCAATTTCTCATGTATATTCTTCGTCTTGATTGAATTCTTCTGCGAGATAGCGATACTCATCTCTCGCTCACTCACTGACATCATGTGAATGATGCTCATCATTTGTCTCTGACGGTCAGAATGAAGCGCAAGCATCATGTCAATGATGTTTTATTGTCAAAAAGATTGATGTTTTATCTTGAAAGAATTCTGTTCAATTTCTTGAAACAACTTAATTCTGTCGCTAAAACTGTTAATTGCAAACAACTCATTTCACATGCAATTGTCAGAGTATTAACAATTCATAAAATAACATACAACTTTAATAGTAAATTTATAGTTGAACTTATTAAAATTTTACAGTAAGAAGATAAATTTGCTGTAAAGTTAAAAGCAGATGAGATGATGAATATATAAAAGAGTAACGTTGAAGCTTGAATATTGAATAGTTAAGAAATGATAAAGTACAACAAATCATTGTATGTTTCAGAAAATCTTTCTGTCAGAGAAAAGTTATTAAAACATCATCATGATGATCTTTTAGCAAGACATTTTGATGCTGACAAGATCAATGAGCTATTAAATTGCAAATATTACTGAAAAAGTATGATCAAGAATGTCAAAGAGTATATAGATACTTGTAACATTTGTCAGAGAGTAAAGATAAAATGTTATTTATCATATGATGAGTTAAGATTATTATTGCAACTCACAGATCTTTGAAAAGAAATTACTATGAATTTCATAACAAATTTGTCGTCTAGTAAATGAAAAAAAGTCATGTATGACTTAATTCTTGTGATAGTCAATTATTACATGAAGATGATGTGTTATTTGTTTATGAAGAAAACTCTGACTGTTGTAAAGTTAACAGAGTTTTTCTTTAAGAAGATTGCTTTAAAATATGAGATCTCAAATGATATAATCATTGATAAAGATAGTTTATTTATTAGTGCATTCTGATCAAAGATCTGTTTTCATGCAAAGATGAAACAATGACTAAGCATCATCTTTCATTTGCAAACAGATGATCAGACAGAACAACAGAATCAAACGCTAAAACATTATTTAAAAGTGTATTGTTTCAAAGAGTAAAATAACTGAGCTATGCTTTTATTCATAATTAAGTTCATGTATCATCAGATGAAGCACGCTTTGTTGAGCTGTAGTTTCTTTAAAGTCATGTATGATTATGAGTCAATCTTTGACATATGCATCAAGAATGATGCTATGAAAGAAGAAGTATCAGCAGCAAAAGAACGCATTGAAATGCTGCAAGATGTGTAAAATCTGTTGACGCAATAATGATAAAATGCAATTGATGCTCAGATAAAGTACTATAATTGAAAACATAAGTTTAAATTCTTTAATGTCAATGATTTAATCATACTATCAGCAAAAAATCTGAAGCAGAAAAAGTCAAGCAAGAAGTTATTAAATAAGATGATAAAGTTTCTTTGTATACAAGAACTCATGAATAAACAGATGTATCATCTTGATTTTTTAATTATTTATAAAGTTTATTTTGTCTTTCATGTATTTCTTTTAAAGTTGTATAATCACAGACTAAATGATGACTCTATATTCAACTATCTTGCACTTAAGCTTATTGATAATGAGCAAGAATGAAAGATAGAAAAGATTCTACAGAAGCGAAAAAGAAAGAAAATCTTATATTATAAGATACAATGAAAAGAGTATCTCATTGAATATAATCAATGAATATTGAGCGAAGATATGAAAGAAGTCTTGAAACTTATAGAAACTTTCAAAATGAGGTTAAAACGAGAGCGAAAGTCATAATCACTCACTTTCAAGCATAAACTCATGAGTAGAAAGAAGAAAAATTATTGCATTATGATAGTTCTTGCTCTTTAGTAGAATAATCACGTATGAGTATGAACATCAAAAGAAAAGAAAAAGCGTAAAGATGCAAAAACGCAGTTGACATGAAAGCATAATCATCATGAAATCATCACTTCATTAATTATCTTTTATGAAAGATGAAGTTGCAAATTTCTTCTTTAAACTGATCATCAAGTTGAGTTTCAAGTTGACATTTTAAATTCAACTCAATTTAAAGTCAAATTGCTCACATTTTCAACTCAACTCAAGTCGAGTTGAGCATATTTTCAACTTAACATGACTCAACTAAACTGAAAATTAAGTCAATTCAACTTGACTCATCAAGAACTTAAGCTTAACATCAAGAGAGCTAAATATAGAAATTTTTCCAACTTTTTGTCAGAACTCAAATCTATGAAAGTCAGAGTTCTTCAGAAAATAAAGAACAAACATGAGAATTATTCTTCAACACTATCATCGAGCTCTCAGATGAGAATCTGAGTCTATGAGAATTGAAGCATCAAGTCTACGAGAAATTCTACTGCTGATTCTCAGAAACACTGAGTCTACGAGAATCTTTATCGTTGATTCTCAGAGACTTTGAGTCTACAAGAATTCAAGTCACATACAAATCTTAACATTTCATCAATGATAAGAGTTCAAGTCACATACAATCTTCAAGAAATCTTGCATGAGTTGCATGTAATTTTGCTGATCTCATTAATGATGCTTAAGTTTAGTCTTCTGAATATATAAAGAAGAGTTTACTTCTGTATTTTGTAGTCTAGTGTTAACTTTTTATACAAATAGATATTACTAAGTTACTATCAAATTTAATCGTATTATCTATGCGCATATTCTCTAGCGTGACTGCGCGTTTCTCGAACTACTCACAATTTTAACACTTTACTTTATTGCAGAGATGATAGTTCATATGATCTCAAAAAAAAACCCTTTTGACTTAAACAGCAATTCTTCAAATATGACACTCAATCTTTGTAACAAATCTTAATTTCTTTTCATTCTTGAGACTTCTGCATCTCTGACTCAAATGATCATCATCACTGACGTTATAAATGTACTCTTCAAGCATCATGATCAAGATACAATCTTTCTTGATGTCACAATTTCATTTCTTGAAAGCAATATTTGCATGTTTTTCAAGAGCGTTGTCTCGTCTACTTTTGTTGTTTTCACAGAGCTTGCACTCACTCTGCTTGATCAAACTTCTTGTAACAATAGAGAGAAGTCTTAATTGAACTCAATGAAAAGTCTTGCACAGCGTCAAGTGATCATCATCAACATCATGATTTCATTGATTCAATCATCTTCTGATTTTGCAAGCGTTAGTTTGAAGAATCTATTAGAGACTCATCATCATGCAACGTTGAATGAAAACATCAGAAGCGCTTGCATTGATGTAGAAAGAAAAGAGAGACAACGCATGTTGCTTCAGACAAGAATGAAAGTCGTTGAGCATAAACTTTTGTTTATCACTCTCGACAAAATTCAAAGCATTATTGATGACGTGAAAATCTTGCAGAGACAACAGAATTATTTGAAGATGTATGCTTGACACAAGATGTTGTTCATCAAAAACATTACTCTGCTAAAAGATCTGAATCAAGCGTCTTGCACATTGAACTTTGATTACTTTTTAACACGACAAAGTCGTGCATCTGATCATTTTGAATTGAAGTTTCGCAAAAGAGTCATTGTTAGAGTCATAGAGAATTCTTTCATCAATGACAATTTTTCTAAGAAGAAAGCAATCATCTTTAAGATTACTCTCTTGAATAAGTTCTTAAAAGAGAAGAAGTTCAAGTTCATTATCAACGAGAATCTGAAGTTGTTTCTCAGAAAACTAAAGTTGAACTTCATCAAGATGAATTACATCAAAGACGATGACAAGCTTGATTACATCATGAAATATGTAAAGATCACAGCGATGCACTATCTTCAACAGATCAAGAAGACTGTCGAGAAAAGAGATTGTAGAATCACATGAACGAAGTTTCTTAAAACTCTTCAGCAGTGCTTGCTTGACGTGAAGTCACTTCAGAATCAAATAAACAATTTATGAAATGTCATTATAAAAAGAAGCGATCAAACATGCGTGTTGTTCTTTCTGAAACTCAACAAGACACATTTTCAAAATTATGTTAAGATCATAAAGTCTGAGAAAGTGCTATTGTTCAGATTTCTGAGTGAGCTACTCTCTTTGAACAAGATTAAGCTAATCATACTAACTTTCGCTCAACGAAGCAAGATGTTTTGTCAAGAATTGACAAAGTACATTGACATGTAACATGCTTTGAACTATGCTCAGCAGAGTCAACAGTTAAAAACAAACTCATTTTTCAAGAATTGATCACACAAGAAGAGTTCACAGAGTTTTTTGCAGAGAATTAATAGTCAAGAAAAAGAAGAATACTTTGATAATCAACAAGAGCAACAAGAATCAGAACTGAGAAAAACAATCTCTTGAAAGAAAAAATATTGCAGAGTCAGTGAGAAAGCGTGCGTCAGATGCAAATCTAGAGATCACGCAGAGTTGAATTGTTCAAACTCATGATTCATTTTCTCAGAAACTTTTTTTTCAGAAGCTTTTTCTGCTTTTAACAACATTCTCATTGTCAACGTCTTGAGAAAAGACTTAACTCAATAGATTTCTTTCATTTATCGATTGCTCAAGAGAAAAGAGCAACTAAAGAGTATGAAACTCAGTGAATCAACTCAATCAGTCAACTGTTTGTTGAACTGAACGTGTTAACAATGTTGAAGAACTTGAACTCAGTCACAACATCATTCATTCTTGTAGTCAAGATCAAGTCAGAATGTCTTGATCTTCTTGAAACTTAAATCATGATGAACATTGAGTGTATGCTAAACGTGATTCATCACAGTCTTGTGAAACGTTTAAATAAGATCGAGAATATTCATTCTTGAAAGTTCACGAAAATTTTCTTCGATGATAAATCAATGCAACTACACGAAACAATACTGCTTGATCTGAACATTCAAAACTTTGATGAGAGCAATCTATGCATTTTGAAGATCTTTATTGTTGTTAAATATGCTTCAAAGAATCTCATGTTAAATCTTTCATTCTTTGAGAAGCATAATCTCATTCACGAGTTTGCTCATTAATGCTTACGTTGAAGAATCTTGTGTGCTTAAAATGAAAGAAAGAAACTATCTCATCAAAGAACAGTTTCAGAATCATCTTACATGATGTTCAATGAAGCAAGACTTGCGTCAAGTCTTTTTGCATGCAATATTCATCAATTTAGTTTTGCAAGAAAAGTCACTCTCAAGTTCTTTTGTTGATGTAATCATCAGAAGAAATGAGAAGTTTCAAGCGCTTGATCAACTCAGAATCTCAAGCAACAGAGCATCATAATACACATTCGATCGCTTCTAGATGCTCTGTACGACTCTTTGAGTTTCTCAGTGACAGAAGAAAACTCTCGATTCACATAAATCAAGAATACAATAGTCAATCAATTTTTAAATGTTTCAAAAGAATTTGCAAATTTCGCAAATTTCTTCATTCAAAAAATCAAAGTTCTTTCAACTTACGAGTTTCATGATCACGCTATTTGCATTGAGAAGAATCGTATCGTTTTCTGAAGTTCTTTGTACAATCTTTTTGCAGTTGAACTCATTGCACAAAAGATGTATATTGAGAAACAGCTTCAAGCAAACATGATATGATACTTCATCTCTTCAGCTGAGATGCTTATGCTCTTTACATCTAAAAAAGATAAAACGTTGCGATCGTGCGTTGATTATCAAGAACTTAACGTGATCATTCTCAAGAATAGATGTTTTCTTTTGCTGATTGATGAAGCTCTCAATCATCTTGCAGACGTCAAGTGATTTATCAAGCTTGACATCAAGAACGCATTCAACAAACTTTGCATATGAGAAGAAGATGAATGAAAGATGACATTTTGTACAAGATTTGATTTATACAAGTATCTTGTGATGCTCTTTGATCTCATCAATGCATCGACTTTCTTTCAGATCTATATGAATCAGACTCTGTTTGAATTTCTCGACATCATTTGTCTCATCTATTTGAATGACATTCTGATATTCAGCGAAATTCGCGAGAAACATGTTCATCACGTACGACAAATTCTTGACAAACTGCAGATTCTAAAGCTCTACATCAAGCTCTCAAAATGCAAATTCTTCAAGAAAGAGCTATTCTTTCTAGAATATAAAGTAGAGAAAAGAGAAATTTCAATGAAGAAGAATTAAGTGCAAATCATTCAAGATTGATCATAATTGAAAATGATGAAAGAAATTCAAATGTTTCTTGACTTTGTCAACTTCTATTATTAATTCATAAAGAATTATTCAAGAATAGCATCATTCTTGATTGATCATCTCAAAATGAGTCTCTTTTCTAATGCAAAGAAGAGATGAATTCTCAAAGAACAGATGAAGTGAATTGAATTCATTGACAATGCTTGAAACACTTTTCAGAAGCTGAAAGTCATTTTTGCTCAAAATGTTGTTCTTCAGCACTTTAATTCTGCGAAAGTCATAAGACTGAAGATGAATGTCTTTGAATTTGCAGAGAGAATGATGATGTTTCAACAAACAGATATCACACTCAAGAATCTACATTGACATTCAGTAGTCATTTGATCAAGAAAGTGACAATCAATTGAATGAAACTATGATGCACATGATCAGAAAATGCTGATAATCATCAAAAGCATGAATCATTGAAGACATTATCTAGAAGAGACTTGACATGAAATAAAGATAATCAGCGATCATGCAAATCTTCAACACTTCATGACAACAATCAAGCTCTTTTGCAGACAGATGAAGTGAGTCAACAGACTTACTGCATACAACTTCAAGATTTTTTATCAAAAGAGAGTGAGCAACTCTGTTGATGACTTGTTAAGAAGATTTAACTATGAGAAAGATATTGATGCAGATGAGAGAGAGTTCACTTGTGATCTAGCATACATGAGAGAACTTTTGAAGAATCTCTCGAGTCAGTCAGCATCAACACTCGTTGTTTTCACTCAACAATTCAAGATTCTGAGCATCAAGAATCATAAGAAAATAATCATCAAATCATTTGAAAAGATCATCAACTTATCAGCGTTTGCAAGAAGAATCAGAGAAGTCTCTCAGACTCTGAAGAAACTTTCAACTGCTGATAAAAAGTCTCAATGATGATTTCAAAATGTCATTATTTCTCGTCAGAAGAACATTTGTCTTCGCAAGAACATTGAGTCAAGATTTACTACTGTTGCTGAAACTTGAGAAGACATTGACTTTCACAAAAACATTGAATCAACGTTTACTACTGTCGTTGAGACTAGAAGAGATGTCTGCTTTCACAAGAACATTGAGTTGATATTTATCACTGTTGCTGAGACTGAGAGAGATGTCATTCAGATGAGATGAAAATGCAGAAGAGCAAATTCTTTTGCTGAAGAAAGTGAATGTTTGATCATGAGTCAGAGCAGAGATTCAACTATGTATTGTTTCGCTGATGAAAGTGAATGTTTGATCATGAGTCAAAGCAGAGTTTCGACTATGCGTCATTCTGTCGAGAAGAGCGAATGTTTGATCATGAGTCAGAGCAGAATTTCAACTATGCATTGTTCTGTCGAGAAAAGTGAATGTTTGATCATGAGTCAGAGCAGAAGTTTGACTATACATCATTCTGTCAAGAAGAGCGAATGTTTAATCATGAGTCAGAGCAGAGTTTCGATCATGCATCATTCTGCTGAGAAAAGCGAATGTTTAATCATGAGTCAGAACAGAGATTCAACTATGCATCATTCTGCTGAAGAAATGAAGAAAGCTTTATTCATGAGAGAGAAAGTGAATGCATCAGAGAGTCATTTCATTGCGATTCAGAATGATTCAGATGAGACAAATGATGCAGTCTTGAAGTCTACGAAAATTCATAAACACTTCAATTCATTGATATGAAACGATGTTTTGATCTCAAGCTTTATCAACTTTGCAAGCTACTCTTTTGAAAGTCTGACTCAACTGATCTGCAAACAGCAAAAAATGAATCATCTCATCATCACAGTACAAGAATTAATAAAAAAGAAAAACTCAAGCATGTGCAATATTGAGATTGACTTCAGCATCTTCATGATCAACTGATCGAAGAAAATCACAGACAACATCATGATATTTCAAGAATTCATTTATGTCTCTGCACAAAACGAATTTAGAGCAGAGATTATAAAATGACATCATGACAGCTTTCTTGCAAAACATCTCAATTCTCAATGATGTTTAAAGCTTGTTCAATGAATTTTCAACTGATTGTTTGCAAATAAGAACATTAAGAAATACTGCAGAATCTGTAAATCATGTCAGCAACACAAGACACTACGTCACAAAATTTGAGAACTTCTGAATAGTTTGCTCATTTCTCAAAAAGTATGAGAAAGCATCATCATGAACTTCATCATCAATCTTTCTGATAGCACAAGCGTTTCAGACATCTTCTACGACAGCATTATGATTGTAGTCGATCATCTTTTCAAGATGACGCACTACATTTCTACTCAAAAGACAATGATTGCTTTCAATCTGATCAATCTCTTTCTTGACAGAGTAGTTTGATATCACGAAACTTTTGATGATATAGTTTCTGACAGAGATTTTGTATTTACATCACACTTTTGAACGTCGCTGTGCTATCATCTTCTGATCAAGTGAAAACTTAGCACTGCATTTCATTCTTGCATCAATGATTAAATCGAAAGACAAAATCAAATTCTCAAGACTTATCTTTGAGTGTACTGCAATGATGTTCAAAATGATTGAATTCATCTTCTTGTCATGATTGAGTTCTTCTACAATAACAGCGTTCACGCTGCAACATTGATAACGTCATTCTTTGCTGTTACAGAAAGACACTTAAGAATGAAGTTCAGCATCAAAAGTCATTCAAAGAAATCAAAGTCAGTCACGAACTACGCAATGAGAATGAAAAGACTGCATGAGAATCTTTGCTACAGACTTGCAAAGATAAACGTTGATTACACGACTCAGCATGACAAAAGATACTTTGCTAAAATGTATCTTGTTGATCAGTTGATGTGATTGAATGTCAAGAACATTCAAATTAAGAAGTCTTTCAAGAAACTTGAAGTCAGAAGATATGAATTGTATAAAATTCTGAAGCGTCTGAGTAGACAAGTCTATCATCTGAAACTGTCTTCAAAGATGCGCATACACTCAATATTCAATGTCAGCTTGCTGAAATCTTTCTGCTCGAGAAAGAGAGAATCAAATGAGTTGCTCATGAAAGATCTTGAGTTAGAGAAAAAGATACATGATAGTTGAGAGATCAACGACATACTGAATAGTTGCATACAGAACAATCAATTGCAATATCTGCTTAGTTGAAAAAACTTTGAAGCTTCAGAAAATATCTGAGAATCATCAGATTGTCTTAATAACTGCAAGACTTTATTGAGATTCTTTCATCATCGACATCTCATCAAGCTCGAAAGTAAGTCGTTAACATCATCACAAAAGATCACAAGTATGCATAAAACGAAGTAAAAAGATTGATAGCTATCTAGCTATCACTAGAAAGAAAAAAAGAAAAGAAAAACAAGACTTTCTCGCTCAATCATTCTCATCAATACTCAACTCAACAGTCTAAAAAAGTCGTTAGCAAATGCAGAAATTGATACATGAATAGCTCATGAGTTTCATACAATATGTGTATCATTCAGCTTTCACTTTCTCAAAAATTCAAAGATTGATGAAAGTAAACTCTTGCATCGATTAATCAAATAGCACAAAACATGCACAAGCTATTGTATTGACAGAATGAATAAGATAAGAAGCTCATATCAAAGCTCACTGCATTCTTCATCTTTTTGATGATAGACTGCGTGATCAGCGTTGAAGATGAGAGAAGAGAAGAAGTCATCAACAGAAATGAATCAGACGAGAGCGAGAGCAAAAAGACACAAAAGAACGAAGAAAACAAGAACGAAGATGACATCACAGAAGAGCAGATTTCAATTGCAACAGAAACATTCTGATCTTTCGAATGCATCACAAGAAGAGTCAAAGCATTCTGAGTCTGAGCAATCAAAATGAATCGAAGATTGTCATAGTTTTCAATCTGCTTTCACAGATTTTCAATGATCTTGTTCTGTCTTGCAATTCAACACAACAGATTATTAATTCAAGTCTCTTGTGTCATCATTTACTCTTGCATCTTTTTGCAATTGATAGTTGCATCTTCAACATTCTTCTTCATTTCGCTGATGTCATCTTTGTTTATCTTGATATCAAGAACGAGAGAACACAGCTTCTTCTCAATATATTCTTCAAATTCAAGAAACATCTGATTCTGAGCTGAGTCAAGAGAAAGATCACAAGAAATGATCATCATCTTCTTGATCACAGACTCAGAATCAGATGCAACAAAGAATGAAGAGAAACTTGTATGAGATCAAGAAGAAAGAAAGCTTAAGCGAAGTGATGAAGAGACAGAACTGACGAGATTAAACTCAAGATCAGATGTAATCTCGACATGAAAAGAGTTTAAGCAAAACAAAAAAGTGCTTGAGTCAGACGAAGAGAGAACAGAGCTGACAGAAATGAGCATCAAGTCGCTCTCAAGTGCTCTAAAAAGCATCATTAATCATTGAATTTTCACATCTTGAAGCTACTGAAAATTGTACTTACGACTCATACTTGCAATTTGTCTTGATAACAATGCATAGTGCGCATTTCTTGAAATTCTTTTCAATAGAAAACTTTATTTTTATGCAGTCTACATTTTTTTTCACGCACTTTTTACATCTATTCAAGAGTTGTATTGCAATCTCTTTGCTATACACATTCAGAGCTGTTTTGTGATGCTGAGTTGATGATGTGAGATTTCTCATGTAGAGAGAAAGAGAGACAGACTTCTGATCAGAAGTGACGTAAGAGTGAGAGAATTGAATGCAAGCAGCAGACACAGCGAGCGTGCTGACGCAAGACGAAGAATCAATAGCGAAGAAAGCAAGCAGATGTAATGCAAGTACATTTCATGTTTTAAGAAAGAAATACGATGAAGAACTGCGTCGCTCACTTCTTTTAAACTTCTTCATCTTCATTCAAGATATTATCAGCTCATCATCATCAAATCAAGAAGCTGATTCATACTCACTATGATCATGATACTTGAAGAAATTGTACAGAACTACTTTACAGAATGAATAAAAGATTGAGTAAAATAATGAGATGAAAACTGAATGCAAGAACGAAAGTTGAAGAAGAAAGAAAGTTGAAGATCAGACAGAAGATAAAAAAGATGAGTCAACAAAAATTTACTACTTCACAATAAATAAATATGAACATCAACAATCATCATCATTACGCTAGTCATAACAAACAACAGAAGCATCGCTCTTCTGTTCATTGTTTACTTCTACTATCTGATACTATCTTCTGCTCATTGTCTGCTTCTACTATCGAGCATCATTTACAGAAGAAAACTTCAAATCAAGCAAATCTCGATTCTCATCACATTATCATGATGAGAATTCAAGTCTAGTTGACGTGCATGTACTAATGAAAGAAAGTGTTGAGATCATGATCACACTGTGCATGAAGCGACAGTCAAAATATAATGAAACAACGAGATAATTGTCAGAATTCAGATCTATGAGATTCAGAGAATAGACATGAATGATACTACTGATCATTTAGAAATTCTATGTAAGTTGCAAAGAATGCTCAGTCTACATCTATGAGAATCAGAGAATAAAGAATATGTTATCATCAGTATTTAAATCTATGAGAATCAGAAAATAAACACGAATGCTACTGTCAACTTTTTAAAAACTCAATGCTTGTGTTATTAAAAGAAAATCTTGAGAACACAATGATGCACAGCGAGTTCTGATGTCATGCATTGCATGAAGAAATGAAGCAATTCAACAACGAGAACGTTGTTATTAAAAGAGAAAATAATTGTCAGAACTTAAATTTATGAAAGTCAGAGTTCTTCAAAGAATAAAGAACAGACATGAGAACTATTCTTTAACGCTATCATCAAGTTCTCAAATGAGAATCTGAGTCTATAAGAATTGAGACATCAAGTCTACGAAAGATTCTACTGCTGATTCTCAGAGATACTGAGTCTATGAGAATTTCTATCATCAATTCTCAGAGATTCTGAGTCTACAAGAGTTTAAGTCACATACAAATTTCAATGTTTCATTGATAATAAGAGTTCAAGTCACATATGATCTTCGAGAAATCTTGCATGAATTGCATGTAATCTTGCTGATCTCATCAACGATGCTTGAACTTAGTCTTCTGAGTATATAGAGAAGAGTTCACTTCTGTATTTCATAGTTTAGTGTTAACTTTCTATATGAATAAATATTACTAAGCTACTATCAAATTTGATCATATTATCTATGTGCATATTCTTTAGCATAACTGCACGTTTCTCAAGCTACTCACACTTTTACATTATCTTTTTGCATTATCTTTTTGATAGAAAGTCATGAAGAAGAAACATGAAGATCATTTGATAAAAAGTCATAAAGAGAAACATAAAGAGAAATATAAAGAGAAACATAAAAAGAAACATAAAGAGAAACATAAAGAGAAACATAAAGAAAAACATAAAGAAAAACATAAAGAAAAACATGAAGATCATTTGACTTTGATAAAGAGTCATGATGAGAAAACATGATAGAAAGTCATGAAGAGAAATCATGTAAACTGTTTGATTAAACTATTTACATTTATCTAATATCTTGTCAAGTTGAGTCGAGTTTTCAAATTGAGTTGTCGAGTCAAGCTTTTCAACTCGACTTGAGTTTTCAAGTTCAACTTCTCAACTCAACTTGATACTTTTTCAAAAAAAATTCAATTCAACTTAATACTTTTTGAATCAAGTACTTGACTTGAACTTAAGTACTTGACTCAATGCAATCAGTTTATTCTTTTCATTCATCTTTAAATTTACATTTGAGCGTAAGATGAGTAAATTTAAAGCGAGCAAATTTATTTATAAATATATCATGTTAGTTATAAAACTGTGATCAGTTGATATTGAAATGACTGACAATGAGATTCATCTGTTCATGATGTTGACTACGAATCTTTTGATTCTATTCTGTGTTCGAATAGAAGTCAGAAGAGTCAAAAGATCTCAATTCAACGCAATTCAAATGATGTTAGAATGTTGTGTAAGTGAAAAAGTCAATCATGCAGAGTTTTCATCTACGCGACAATATTTCTTCTAACAGTCACAATCGATCTATGAAGATGATTGATGACATGTCAATGTCAGTAAAAGATGAAAAGATATTTAGTGAAATAGTCATTCTCAGTATGAAAGTCGTGATTACAAGTAATCGAAGAATTTGCGATTCGTCGACTGCGTCAATATACTGAAACATCTTCATCACATCGACAGTGTCATCAAGTAATTGATAAAAAGATATCAGATAGAATAGTCATTCTCAGTCTGAGAGTCGTGACTACAGTGCTTGAAGAAGTAGTGACTCGTTGATTACACTAATATACTGAGAGAGCTTGAACTCATCTTCTTTACTTGACGTCAAGTCATACATCTATCTACGTGGAAAATTGAGAGCTCAAGAGAACGATCAGAACGCATTCTCTTTCATTGATCAGAGTTAAACATTGAAAGATTGCGATTGCACATCTATATTAACAATTCATTCAACGTCTACGTGACACAAGTCAAATCAAAAGAAGAAAAGAATTACTCAGTACAATCACACTTTATCTTCTCATCGTGTGCATCTTTCTTTCATCATATATTTCTCTGCTCAATGAATGACAATCATTGAGTAAGAGAACACAGCTTTACGTACGTTACAATCATGAGCATCACGAGTGCGAAGAAAACATCTTTCGTCTTCGAATCAAAGATTGAATCAAAACATCGTTGTATAAAATATCATCAATGAAGAGCAGAGCAAAGACGATGCGTCATAATCAAACAGCACAGACACTCTCATCAAGAGTTTACTTGAGCATCACGCGCTGAATAGAAGCTATAAATTCATTACTTGATAACACAGTGTCAATCTCATTGTTTCGACTGCGTGAAGCAGTTGTATAGACGGCGAGTGGTTTTCTCTCTCAGAGAATTTTGTTCACTCGATATAAATAGCATAGAGTTTCTCATGAGTTGAGCCTAAATTGATGTCACAAGAGTGTATGAATTACAATTACAATTGATATTGAAACGCAGTAGAATATACAGAATAGTGAAACACATCAAGTGCATTGCAAGCAATGTCATTAACTATTATTGCTTCTTTCAGCTGCAGCTTCTGTACATCAAATGACTCAAATTTACATATGTCATTTAAATAATCTTTCACATATGTTGTGATCATAAGCTTCTTTCTCAGTTTCATCTGATTGATCATAAAAATTGCAATAGTAATCACATCATCATTTTCTGATGCAGTCTTGAATACTGTCTTAAGTCAAAAAGACTCATTTAATGTTTAAATGTATATGTTCAAAATTTAAAAATTCAAACATAAGTTTTTAATGAACGCATTGAATAAGTTTATTTATTGCAATGCATGCAACATTTTTCTTTGTGCATTAAATGCAACGTCAATACATCACTTTTTCATGAAACTTGATGTTGCAGCTTTGCATCATCTTTTTATCATGAAATCTACATGCACATTTTATGCACATTATTCTGTTCAATATCTCAGAAGCATCAGCACTTCTTTCGCTAATTCTCACGACTGAGAGCTGAAAAGAATCAGTAACAACATTTAAATGCTGAGTACGCGACTTACTGTTCTTTTATGATTGACAACGAGATTTATCTGTATAAGATGCTGACTACGAATCTTCTGCAAGCTATGCTTATCAGAAGAGCTGAACAATCTCATCAACATTGACAAAGCAGTAACAGCGCTTTACTCATACGTTGAGCTCACACACAGTTGAAAAGCGAGACAATAACAACGTAATCATCAACGCGTTGAAGCTCGCACATACATAGAAGAACAGCAACGTCTTTGCATACATGCTGCAACTCATATACGACACTCACACAGTCATTGCAAAGGCACGACTCAGCTTTTGCACACATACACGTCTGTGCAATGCAGTAAATTGATTGATTTCGATTTTCTGATCAATTTACATGCATCGCAAATACATACACTGTAAAGACACGACACAGTCTTTGCTCATATACACAGAACAACAGCAACGTCTTTATGCATGCGCTGCAACTCATATACGTCACATACATATACATTGCAAAGACACGACTCAGCTTTTGCACATCTACACGCTTGCAAGATGCAGTAAATCAATCGATTTTTTGCATTATCAGATTGATTTACATGCATCGCAATCATATACATTGCAAAGACACAATACAGTCTTTGCTCATATACACAGAATGACAACAACGTCTTTGCACATGCATTGCAACTCATATACATCACATACACATACATTGCAAAGACATGATTCAGCTTTTGCACATCTACATGCTTATGTGATGCAGTAAATCGATCAATTTTTCGCTTTATTGAATCGATGTACATGCATCGCAATCACATACACTGCAAAGACATGACATAGTCTTTGCTCATATACACAGAACAACAGCAACGTCTTTGCATACATGCTGCAACTCATATACGTCACACATACATACATTGCAAAGACACAATTCAGCTTTTGCACATTTACATACTTGCATAATGCAGTAAATCGATCGATTTTTCGCTTTATCAGATCGATGTACATGCATTGCAATCACATACATTGCGAAGACACAACACAGTCTTTGCTCATATACACAGAACGACAGCAACGTCTTTGCGCATGCGCTGCAACTCATATACATCACACACATACACATTACGAAGGCACGACTCAGCTTTTGCACATCTACACACTTGCATGATGTAGTAAATTGATCGATTTTTCGCTTTATCAGATTGATGTATATGCATCGCAATCACATACTTAATTTTTTTTTTTTTTTCTTCATTAAGTGCATGCAGTCTATGACTATGACACTGTCTAGACGCTGTATGTATGCTAAGTTACATGTAATCTGACCAAAGTCACTGCTTTATATCTTCTCATTAGTCAATCACATCGATAGTTTGCATATACAAGCGCTCTCGCTCAAACTCTTGCAATCGTACTTTCGTTTTTCTTCATTTCTTTGCATTCTTCGCGTTCTACTCTTTCGTTTCTAATAGTCATTTTCTCATCGTAATTCGGGTATTTTTCAAGTATTCTAGCGTTGCAATTCTTTCGATTTTGATGACGAACAGCGTCAATATGATGTCTGTGTTTTTGAGCTGAGTCTTTTTCTTAAGCTTTATCTGCTCTGCTCTATAATGTCTGCAGTTCAACAGTAAATGCTTCGACGTTTGTCTTGCATTGCATATTTCATAGCATTTGTTCAACTTATTCTCTGATAATCGATGCAAATAGCTCTTGAAATAGTCATGTTTTATTTTCAGCTGAATAAAGATTGAAAACGTTAGTTTATCGATTTTCCTCATCTCTTTTAGTGATTTATGACTTAGATTCACATTCGATATGTGCTTTTGATACTGATTTTCCTTCTTGATGCTGCTTTTCCAGACATTTAACCATTGTAATTTCGTCTCTTTGCAAATTTGCTTTTTGATGAAGCTTATGATGATTGCTTTCGTGTTGTTGATAACTGATAATTCTTGAGCAGCGCTTTTGATCAATTGATCTGCTTTTTCATTCTCAATAATGCTCTTGCAACTTGATATTCACTGTATGCGAATTTGACACTGATTCTGACGTAAATTGATTAAGTTTTGTCGTATGTCATTGAATAACTTCGCATTGACGTTGCTCTTTGTGTTTAGTCTTTGCAAAGTTATTTGACTGTTTATTTACACTCAAATTTCGCTGCATATTGCGATTGCATCGCTAATAGCTTGCAGTTTCGCTTTTGTTGTGATTATTTTGTCAGCAACGCTTGTCGCTTTGCTGAATCTGACGAGTTCATGCGTGAATATCACTGCTGTTTCAGTTTCTGTTTCAATCTCTGCTATCTTTTTTTGAATTTGCGATGCGTTGATATACATCACTATGTTTTTCGCCTTTTTGATAATTCTTTCTAATTTCCTGTAGTGCGAATTGATCGTTTCGTGAGTTTCGCTTTTTGCAAATTCGGTTTGAATTTTTGCTAAATGCTCGATTTCTTGACCTCATGATTTCTTGAAGTGAGAAATTTCGATTTCTTTTATTGAATTCAGTGTTTTTTGCACTTTGTTCAATATTTGATATATTTGCGTGAATCTGTTCTTGCACTTCTTGACTTTTCGAGGTAAATTCACCTTCATCTCGTTTCAGTTCAGATATTTCGATGCGTTCAGATCTAGGTTCAATTCGATAGAGTATTGAGATGAGTATGAAATAGATGTTCTTTTTCTGATAAAGTGTTTTTTCGGTAACTCAACTATTCAAATTGCATAGTTCTTGCACTTTTGATTTAATTGCATCTTCATCGACGAAATTTCGACTTCTATTTGCATAGTATCTATCGATGATGTTCAAAACACACTCAGAATTTTCCGTAATGCAGCATTTTGCTGTTTGCGAAATTTGACTAAGTAGCTTTTTTGATTATTTCATCATATTTCGACGTCATAATCGCTAATAGACGTGATGCATATCAGATATAACTGCTTTTCTGATTTGACATTTAGTTCTCACTCGCTATTCATTAATCTAAACAACGAGTGTAACATTCTGATGACTGTCACGATTTTCGTTTGCACATAAACTTTGAAGTTGAGCTTTCGATTCAGTTAAACTTCTAGTTATTGTATGCATGTCTTTGATTTTATGATCGTGTTATTGAGTAGAATAATCATTTGATTGAGTGTCATCTTATGACTTTCAAAGTGTATCAATTCAGATTTCGAGTCATCGAATTGCACTGCGTTGTTCTCAGTTCATGTGAAAGCGATTTTTGCTGCGTTTTTCAGTATTTTCACATTCTTGTCAATATTTCTTCTCTCAATGTATAGCGTCACGTCATCAATATAGCTGAATGACTGTAAATTTTCGAACTTTGCGCGAATCTTTGAAAACAGATATCGAATATAAATTAGAAATAAAATGAGCGAGATAGATGAGTCTTGTGATATTTCTGTGCTTATTTTCTTTGATTTCTGACATTCGTCGTCAAATGCTAAGTCAATAATTCGATTTTGTAAGAAATATTTTACTCAATTGATTAAATTGACTGATATTTTTAATCTAATCAATATTTTGATCAGCTGTTTCAACGCAACATGGTCAAAGACTTCTTTGACATCTAGAAGTAGACAGATAAGCATGTTTTCTCAACTTTTCATCATTTGCGCATCATGTACTAGATTTAGTACTGCGTCTATAGCTGATCTTTGTTTTCTACCTCTCATTTGATCAAAATTCAGCAGCTTATCATTAATTTCAGCTGTGTAAGACAGTTGCACTGCTATTATTTTTTCTGCTACTTTGTCTAAACAGTTTAGCAGCATAATAATTCTGTATGTCTTTGAAATTGAATAATTCAACTTGTCTGATTTTTTTAGAATAATTCTCGTGTCTTCGCGTCATATCTTCAAATGATAGTCATTTTCAATCAAATCTGAGTACACTAAATTGAAGATTTTCAATATAGTTTTGTACGCTCGCTGTATGATTGCAAATGACATATCATCTGATTCAAGTGCTTTTCTGAATGCTGAGAAGTTAATCGCATGCTTGATTTTCTCTTCGATAACTCTTGATCACTGTATACTTTCGTTCAATAGTAATTCTTCATTGATTTGAATTTTCAAAGATGATGAATACATTGCTTTCAGAAATGTCTTGCACTTTTCATTGAATTCAATCTTCAATTCTTTTTGCAAGTTTTGTATCGAGAATAGCTTTTCGATTAGACATGATTTAGTGAACTTGTATGTCTGAAACACTTTTTTCTCTTCAACGTTGTTCAAAAAATTGATTCAGAATTGATTTTTGATCAGCTTTATTGCATCATGATATGAATTTCGCGTTTGCACTATCTCTGCTCATGCATCATCACTTCTGCATCTTTTTCAGATTCGCTTTTTTGACGACAGCGTCTTTCGTCTTTCAATAAACTCATTATTTCATCAGGATTTTGATTTTGCGCATATTCGTTGTTTAAATACGAATAATTTCACTGTATTCTTGATGCATTCAGTCAAATAAATGACTTTTGCTTCTACACTCATGATTCTTTGCATCTTGACAATCATTTTGTCTTTCGTCTTTTGCAAATGCTCATCAAAGTCTTTTCAGTCAACTTTTTGCAGATTGTATGATGCATTCAACGAATTTTCGATCAACTTCACTTTTTTCGTAACTATTGTAAATAGAATTACTTCATAATTGAATTCTGTGTCTGCATTCTCATCTATATGTCAATTCTTGATGTGATTATGCATATTCTTTAATGCAAATGCTAAATCAAGTATCGAGCTTGACTGACTTAAATAGTTGTGATATGTGTCTATATCAGAAGTGTTAATCAGATTGCACTTATATAAATTTACTCACTTTATTAACGCTTTCGTTCTAATAGAGTTTGAAATTTTTGCGTTTCACCAGCTATGATGTGCATTAAAGTCTTCGACGATAATAACTTTTTGCTCAGAATTTAGCATAACT
>JAABUK010000914.1_pt1 | contig 59133 bp, 65 predicted proteins | sample 5559141 | NCBI WGS metagenome assembly JAABUK01 (sample SAMN10711869, study PRJNA513367) | rock metagenome | isolation source: Antarctica rocks | place: Antarctica: Victoria Land, Pudding Butte nord | collected 2016-01-03
CGGGCTATGACGTCACGCCCGCTGGGGCCGGAACCAACCCCACCCGCCGGGCGCGGTGAGCGTCGCCGCTCCTCGGGCCCTCGCTCCCGCGACCCGTCTGCGTCCCGCCCCGAGCGCGTTCTGGGGATCCCCGGGCTTGCTCCGGGGGCTCGCCTTCGGCGGACTCGGACTCTGGGGTGCGCTGGTGTGGGCGCGGCTCGTCGTGCCCACGAGCCGCCCCGTTCTCCTGGCCATGGCCGCCCTCGCCGCCGGCCTGGCCGTCGCGCTGGCCCGGGTGCCGCAGCGTCGCGGATGGGGCGTGGCGGCCCTCGCGGGCGGATCGCGCTCGTCGGGGTGCTCGCGCTGGCCGGCGCCCCCGCGCGGACCTTCGTGCCGGCCCACTGGGGCGAGCTCGCCCGGGGGATCGGCGACGGACTGGGCGCCCTCCCCGGCGCGACGACGCCCTACCGCGGCGCCGATCCCTGGGCCCGCACGGTGCTCGAGGCGGGCGGCGGCATCCTGCTCGTGCTCGGCGGCATCGCGTGGGCGCTGCTCCCGCCCCGCTCGCTCGTGCGCGATCGCGCGCTCACCGCGCTGCCCCTGCTCGCGGTCGCCGGGGTTCCCGCGGTCGTGCTGCCGCGCCAGCGGGTGGGGGAGGGCGTCGTGCTCCTCGTCCTCCTGCTCGCCGCGCTCGGGGCCGAGGAGGTCCGGCGCGCCGAGGCCCGCGCGGCCGCGGCGCTGGCCGCGCTCGCCGTTGTCGCGGGCGGGCTCGGCGCCCTGGTCCTCGACGGGCGAGCGCCGTGGGTGCCCTACCAGCATCTCGCCGAGTCCCTGGTCCCGGGCCGGCTGCTCACCTTCGACTGGGACCACTCCTACGGGCCGCTGAACTGGTCGCGCGACGGCGAGGAGGTCCTGCGCGTCCACATGGGCCGCCCCGTCTACCTCAAGACGCGCGCCCTCGACGACTTCGACGGCCGGGGCTGGACCTCCACGCCGGTGGCCCAGGGCTTCGGCCCCGGCGTCGCCGCGCCCCCCGACCGGCCGGCGGCGCGCGGGACCGAGACCCTGCGCGTGGCGATCCGCTCCCTGCGCACCCGGGATGTCGTCGGCGCCGGCGCGCTGCTCTCCGTGCGCTCGTCTCCGGTCGGCGTGCTCGGGGGCTCGTCGCCCGGCACGCTCGTCGCCACCCGGCCCCTGCGGCGTGGCGACTCCTACCTCGTGCGGGTATGGGCGCCGAACCCCACCGCCTCCAAGCTCGCCCGGCCCGGGGCCTATCCCCTCTGGGCGCCCGGCTTCCGGACCCTGCGGCTGCCGCTCGGTCAGGCCACGCCACGCGACGTGACCTTTCCGGCATTTGGCGCACCCGCCCATCCCCTCACCGCGGGGCACGGGGGCATCTCCCTCGACGCCACCCCGGTGCTGGAGCGCTCGCCGTACGGCCGCACCTACCGCCTCGCGCGCTCGCTCGCCGCCGGCTCCCCCGACCCCGCGACGTTCGTGGCCCGCGTGCGCGACCGCCTGCGCGACGGGAACCTCACCTATGCCGAGGACGTCCCCGAGCACCGCTGGCCGCTGCCGGCGTTCCTCTTCGCCGACCACCGCGGCTACTGCCAGCAGTTCTCGGGAGCGATGGCGCTCATGCTGCGGATGGGTGGGATCCCGGCGCGGCGCCGTCGAGTGTCCGGCCTGGTGGTTCCATAGCAACCACAAGTCCGGACACTCCATCCTCGTTCCCCTTCCCCAGCCCGGATTCGTGGCGCGGCTCGGCCCCGTCGCGGGGCAGCGCCTCCGGATCTAGAATCCGACCCGATGGACGACGTCTACGAGCTCTTCACCCGCGGCACCGCGCTGCTCGAGCGGGGGGATCATCACGCGGCCGTCGTGCCGCTCGCGCGCGCCCGCGATCTCGAGCCCGACAAGGCCTCGATCCGCGAGGCCCTCGGCCGTGCGTGCTTCCACGCCCAGCGCTACGAGGAGGCCCGGGCGGAGTTCCAGGCCGTGGTCGACCGCGCGCCCACGAACGACTACGCGCTGTTCTGCCTCGGGCGCTCGCTGCAGATGCTCGGCCGCCACGGCGAGGCGCGTCCGCCCCTCACGCTGGCGTGCTGCCTGAGGCCCGAGCGGCGGGATTACCGCCGCTATTCGGAGCGGGCGCGGCGGCGTGCTGCCGCGCCTGAGTAGCGGCAAGGACGAGCAGCCCGAGGAAGCGGTCGAGCTCCTCGGCGCTCACGGCGCTCAGCGGGAGGTCGCCCGAGATCCACGCCTCGCCCGCGCGCGTGTGGGAGAACTTCACGCACGGGACCGTCCGGTTCCAGCGCAGCAGATCGTGCGGATCGAGGACGCCGGGCCCGGTCAACGCCGCCTGGGCACGGAGCAGACCGTGGCGGATGGCTACCCGAGGTGGAGCGGCCGACCCGCCGCGTCGAGCGTGATGCCCCACTCCGCCCATGCCACCTGACGGGTCTCACCGTTCAGCCCGGCGACGTACTCGGCGACGATCGCACCGGGGTCGGGCACGCCTTCCGGGGTGGGTCCGGTGCTACGCTGCTCAGCACAACCGAGCTCCCCGCTCCGCTCCCGGGGCGGGTCTTCTGAGCGGGCTCCGGCCCGCTTTTTTGATGACCTCCGCCACCGCCATGCCCACCATCCAGCAGGACATCGAGGCGGCCCTGTCCGACGCGGAGCCGGCCGTCGAGGTGCTGCTCGCCGAGGTCTCCGGCAACACCGTGCGGCTGTACATCGACCACCCCGACGGCGTCTCGCTCGCGCTGTGCGAGCGCGTGACCCACCAGCTTCCCGAGGTCCGCGAGCGCTACGCGCTCGAGGTCTCCTCACCCGGCCCCGACCGGCCGCTGGCCAAGCCCGAGCACTTCCGCCGCTTCGTCGGAAGTCGCGCCCGCCTGCGCCTGCGCGCCCCCCACGATGGCCACAAGCAGTACACCGGCGAGCTCGTGGGCGCCACGGGCGAGGCCGTCACCCTCGCCACGCCGGACGGGATCGTCTCCGTCGCCTACGACGACATCGCCCGCTCCAACCTCGTCCCCGGGGAGTAGCCCATGTCCCGAGAGATCATGGAGGCCGCCACGGGCCTGGCCCGCGAGAAGGGCATCGCCCCCGAGAAGCTCATGGTCGCCCTGGAGGACGCCCTGCTCGCGGCCTACAAGAAGACCCCGGGCGCCGCCCACTACGCCCGGGTCGAGATGGACCGCGAGGAGGGTGACTTCCGCGTCTTCGAGCTCATCCTCCCTCCCGAGCTCGAGGAGCAGCTCCTCGACGAGCAGGCCGAGCTCGACGCTGCCGCCGCCGAGGAGAACCCCGAGCAGGCCGAGGCCGACGAGCGCGCGCAGAGCGACATCGATCCGGAGACGGGCGAGGCCCGCGAGCCCTCCGAGCCCGAGATCTCCGCCGAGCTCCTCGCCCGGCACGCCGACGAGATCGACGAGCGCGACGTCACCCCCCACGACTTCGGACGCATCGCCGCGCAGACCGCCAAGCAGGTGATCCTCCAGCGCATCCGCGAGGCGGAGCGCGACCTCATGTACGAGGAGTACCGCGACCGCGTCGGTGAGCTCATCACCGGGATCGTCCAGCAGTCGGACTCGCGCTACACGCTCGTCGCGCTGCGCGAGCGCCAGGAGGCGCTCCTGCCCAAGTCCGAGCAGGTCGACGGCGAGCGCTACGACCACTCCCAGCGGATCAAGGCGGTCATCAAGGACGTCTCGAACCAGTCCAAGGGTCCGTCGATCATCCTCTCGCGGCGCGATCCCGACCTCATCAAGGCGCTATTCGAGCTCGAGGTCCCCGAGATCGCCGACGGCCTCGTGGAGATCACCGGCGTCGCGCGCGAGCCGGGCTACCGCTCGAAGATCGCCGTCGTCTCCTACGCGGACGGCGTGGACCCCGTGGGCGCGTGCGTCGGGCCGCGCGGGTCGCGGGTGCGCATGGTCGTCTCCGAGCTGCGCGGCGAGAAGATCGACATCATCCCCTACAACGATGAGCCGGCGCGCTTCGTGGCCAAGGCGCTCTCGCCCGCGCGCGTGCGCGAGGTGTATGTCGACGACTCGGCCAAGCAGGCCACGGTCGTGGTTCCCGACGACCAGCTGTCGCTGGCGATCGGGCGCGAGGGGCAGAACGCCCGGCTCGCCGCCCGGCTCACGGGCTGGCGGATCGACATCCGCTCCGAGACGGAGTTCGCGCAGGAGGAGGCCGACTCCGAGAACGGCGAGGAGGAGCTGTCGGGGCGCTGCGCGGCGATCCTCACCAACGGCCGTCGCTGCCCGAACGCATCGCTGCCGGGCACGCGCTACTGCGGACTGGACGCCCATCAGGCACTGGCGCAGATCGACTCCGACGAGATCGCGGATCTCGCCGAGGCGTAGCGAGGCGGAGCGCCCACGCACCTGCGTGGGTTGCCGCGAGGTGGCCCCGCAGGGCGAGCTGCTCCGGCTCGCGCAGGTTGACGGTGCCGTGGTGCCCGACCCGGAGCGGCGGCGCCCGGGCCGCGGGGCCTACCTCCACCCCCGGGCCGAGTGCGTGGAGCGGGCGGTGGGCGGGGGGGCGTTCCGAAAGTCGTTCCGGCTGCCTGTCCGGGTCTCCGGCGAAACCGTAGAATGGATCGAGGAATGGCGAGAAAACGCGTCCAGGAGATAGCGAGCGAGGCGGGTCTCGAGGCCCAGCAGGTCATCGAGACGCTGCAGAAGGCCGGCCTGTCGGTGAAGGCCGGGGGCTCTGTCGTGGACGAGGCCGAGGCCAAGCGCGTCCTCGCCGCCTCCGTGCGCAAGACCAACGGCGCGGCCAAGCCAAGGGCCGCCACGCCCGATCGTCCGCGGAAGGTCGCTCCCCCGCTGTCTCCCACGGGGCGCTCCGCCCTGGGCTCGGACAAGCCCGGCCCGGGAACCGGAGCGCGCCCGTCCGCACGCCCCGGCGCCGGCCCGCAGGCCCGCGGTGGCGCGGCCGGCGGCCGTACGCCGCAGGGGCGCGACGGTCGCGCCGGCCAGCAGCCTGCCGATCCCAACGCACCGGATCCCCGCGGCGACCGCGCCCCTAAGCTCCGCAGGGAGGACACCCCCAAGCAGCGCCCCACGCGCGATTCGCTCCAGGGCGAGCGCGCGCCCGCCGCCGGCCCCGGCGGCAAGCGGCGCGTCGTCATCGATTCCCAGGCCTCGCGCCGCCCCGGCGGCCCGGGTGGCCCCGGCGGCCCCGGTGGCCGGCCCGGCGGCGGTCCCGGCCGGCGTCCTCCGCGTCGTGGCGGGGGCGGCGGGCGCGGCGCCCGCAAGCGGGCGTTCCTCGAGGAGGGCCCCGGTGAGATCCGCGAGATGACGTCCGTGAAGTCCGACGTCATCCCGGTCAACTCGGGCTCGTCGGTCAAGGAGGTCGCCGAGTACCTCGAGGTCCCCCTCGCCGAGGTCATCAAGCGCCTCATGCTCATGGGGGAGATGGCCACCCAGAACCAGGTCCTGGCCGACGACACCGTCGAGCTCCTGGCGACCGAGATGGACCGCACCGTGGAGATCGTCCACTCCGAGGACGTCGAGGTCGAGGATCCCGGGTTCGAGGACGCCGTCGAGGACCTCGTCGAACGCCCGCCCGTGGTCACGATCATGGGTCACGTCGACCACGGCAAGACCTCGTTGCTCGACGCGATCCGCTCCACCGAGGTCGCGGCGGGCGAGGCCGGCGGGATCACCCAGCACATCGGCGCCTACCAGGTCCGCCACGACGACAAGGAGGTGACCTTCCTCGACACGCCGGGCCACCAGGCCTTCACGGCCATGCGCGCCCGCGGCGCGAAGGTCACCGACATCGCGGTGATCGTCGTCGCCGCCGACGACGGCATGAAGCCGCAGACCGAGGAGGCCATCGACCACGCCCGCGCGGCGGACGTCCCCATCCTCGTCGCCGTGAACAAGATCGACAAGGAGGGCGCCGACCCCAATCGCGTCCGCGGGGAGATGGCCGCCAAGGGCCTCCAGCCCGCGGACTGGGGCGGTGAGACGGAGTTCGTCGACGTCTCGGCAAAGACCAAGGAGGGCCTCGACAACCTCCTCGAGACGCTGCTCGTCATGGCCGAGGTCGAGGAGCTCCGCGCGAACCCCGGGGTCGAGGCCTCGGGCGCCGTCATCGAGTCCCGGCTCGACCCGGGCCGCGGGCCGGTCGTCACCCTCCTCGTCGACCGGGGCTCGCTCCACATCGGCGACGCGATCGTCGCCGGCTCGCACTGGGGCCGCGTCCGCGCGATGCACGACTTCCGTGGCCAGCGCCACAAGGAGGCCACTCCCGGCCAGCCCGTCGAGGTGCTCGGCTTCGACTCCGTCCCCGAGGCGGGCGACCGCTTCTCCGTCGAGGAGAACGACCGCCGGGCCCGCCAGCTCGCCACGGAGCGCGCCCATCGGCTCAAGTCCGAGCAGCAGGCCCGTCGGCGCCCCCCGCGGGTGCGGCTCGAGGACCTCGCCGCCGCGCGCCTCCAGGAGCTCAACCTCGTGCTCAAGGCCGACGTGGCCGGGTCGCTCGAGGCCGTGGAGGACGAGATCGCCAAGCTCCCGCAGGAGGAGGTCACCGTCTCCGTGCTCGGCGGGGGCGTCGGCGGCATCACCGAGTCCGACGTCATGCTCGCCGCCGCCTCCGACGCGATCGTCATCGGCTTCAACGTGCGCCCGGTGGGCGAGGCCCGTCTCCTGGCCGAGCGCGAAGGCGTGGAGATCCGCTCCTACGCGGTGATCTACCGCGCGATCGAGGATCTCCGCGCCGCCATGGAGGGACTGCTCGAGCCCGAGGAGGTCGAGGACACCCTCGGCCACGTCGAGATCCGCCAGATCTTCCGCGCCTCGCGCGTGGGGACGATCGCCGGCTCCTACGTCACCGAGGGCCGCGTCACGCGCGGGGCCAAGTGCCGCCTCGTCCGGGACGGGACCGTGGTCTACACCGGCGAGATCGCCTCCCTGCGCCGCGTACAGGACGACGTGCGCGAGGTCGCCGCCGGCTTCGAGTGCGGCATCGTCCTGCGGGACTACGCCGACATCAAGGAGGGCGACGAGCTCGAGATCTACGACACGCGCAGCGTCGAGCGCGAGCTGGCCGGCGCCACGCGCTGAGAGCCTGTGTCGCACCCCTAGTCATTCCCAGCGCTTTCGTCGCCCTCCTGCTCGTCCACCTGCACTTCCCCGCGGTCTCCGACCTCAAGGGCAAGCGCAAGGAGCTCTCGTCTCTGAAGGCGCAGATGCGGACCCGGCTCGGCGCCGCGGTGGCCGAGGTCGACTTCCAGGACTCCTGGCAGCGCGCGACCCTCTCGGCAGCGCTCACGAGCGGTTCGCTGCCCGAGCTCGAGCGCCAAGCCGCACGCTTGGAGCGCTTCGTGCTCGACCGCCATCCCGAGGGCGCGTGGGTGGAGTCGCAAGTGATCTCGCACGACGACCTGACCGGATAGAGTGCCCTCCGCCCGCATGCGCCGGGTCGACGAGGCGGTGCGCGCCGTGCTGAGCGACGCCATCGCCACCGACCTGAAGGATCCGCGCGTCGGCTTCATCACCGTGACCAGCGTGGAGACCTCGCCCGACCTGCGCCACGCCCGGGTCTTCGTGTCCGTGCTCGGCTCCGACGAAGAGCGCCAGACGTCGCTGACCGGCCTGGACTCCGCCCACGGGTTCCTACAGGGGAAGGTCGCCCGCGAGCTGCGGTTGAAGCACACTCCGACGCTGGACTTCCGCTACGACCCGTCCATCGACACGGGCATGCGCATCAGCGAACTGCTGGATGAGGAGGACGCATGAGCGTGGTGGGAGAGCGCACGCGCGCCGAGGTCGTCGACGAGATCCGCGCCAACGAGAAGTTCCTCCTCGTCACCCACGAGAACCCCGACGGCGATGCGCTCGGCTCCCTCGTCGCGATGCAGGAGCTCCTGCGCGAGCTCGCCAAGGACTCCGTGATGTTCATCGCCGCCGACGAGTTCCCTCTGCCCCACGAGTACCGCTTCCTCGGGCTCGCCGGGCACGTCTCCAGCGCCCCGGCCGACGAGGACGAGCGCACGGTGGTCTACCTCGACTGCGGCAACCTCGACCGCAACCCGATGGTGCCGGCCGCGGGCGCGCCCATCCTCAACATCGACCACCATCACGACAACACCTGCTTCGGGAGCGTCAACCACGTGGTGGCCGACGCGTCGTGCACGGCGGAGATCGTGTGGGATCTCGCCCATGCCCTCGGCGTGGAGCCGGGGCTGGCGATGGCCGAGGCCCTCTACGTCGGGCTCGTCACCGACACGGGACGCTTCATGTACCGCAACACCGGGCCGCGGGCCCACGCGATGGCCGCCGAGCTGCTGGAGACCGGGGTCGACGTCTTCGACGTCTACCGCCGGATCTACGAGGGGGTGCCGCACGGGAAGCTCGCGCTGCTGGCCCGGGGCCTCGCCGCGGTGGAGCGCCACGATGGCGGCGCCCTGACGATCACGCGGCTGACGGCGGAGGACTTCGGCCTCGCCGACGCGGAGGAGAGCTACTCCGAGGGTGTCATCGACCACCTGCGCGCGCTCCAGGGCACGGCGGTGGCCGCTCTCGTGCGCGACCGCCTGGATTCCCCCGGGCTCCAGAAGGTCTCGCTGCGCGCCTCGGACGAGCGCGTCGACGTGTCGCGCATCGCCCGCGAGCAGGGCGGGGGTGGCCACCCCCAGGCCGCGGGGTTCACCACGTCGGAGCCCTGGGACGAGCTCGTCGCCTTTCTGCGCGATGCCATCGACGCCCAGCTCGCCTGACGCGGTCCTGCTGGCCGACAAGCCCGCGGGGGTGACGTCCCACGACGTGGTCGCCCGCGTGCGGCGCGAGCGGGGCGTGCGGCGGGTCGGGCACGCGGGGACCCTCGATCCCTTCGCGACGGGACTGCTGCTCGTGCTGGTGGGTCGGGCGACCCGCCTGCAACGCTTCCTGCTCGTCCTGCCGAAGACCTACGAGGTCGAGGCCCGCTTCGGAGCCGTGTCCTCGACGGGCGACCCGGAGGGGGAGATCGTCGAGACCGGCCTGGTGCCCGAGGGCGACCTCGTGCTGCCCACCGGCCGGATCCGTCAGCGTCCGCCGGCCTACTCGGCGATCAAGGTCGGCGGGATCCGTGCCTACGCCCGCGCCCGGCGGGGGGAGGATGTCGACGTGCCCGAGCGCGAGGTCGAGGTCCATGGGTTCTCGGAGCGGTGGCGCTCGGAGGACCGGCGCGCCTTCTCCATCACCTGCTCGAGCGGGACCTACGTCCGCTCGCTCGTGGCCGATCTCGGCGATGCGTACTGCACGGCGCTGCGCCGGACGGCGATCGGCCCCTTCGTGATCGGGGAGGCCGGTCGCGAGCTGTCCGTCGAGGAGGCGCTGGGCTTCCTGCCCGCGCGCGAGCTCCGCCCCGAGGAGGCCCGCGGCGTCGGCCACGGGCGCGCGGTCGTGCGCGACGGGGAGCCCGCGGGCCCCGTGCGGCTCGTCCACGAGGGCGTCGTGCTCGCGGTGGCCGAGCCCCGCGACGACCTCCTCCGACCCCTCGTGGTCCTCCGTCCCGGCACCCCGGGATAGCCTCTCGGCGCATGCCCGATGCGCCCTCCGATCGGGTCAAGCGCCTCACGCTCGTGGCCTGCATCCTCGGCTCGGGCATCGCGCTGCTCGACGGGACGATCGTCAACGTCGCCCTGCCGGCGATCGATCAGGACCTCGGCGGCGGGCTGGCCGGGCAGCAGTGGGTGGTCAACGGTTACCTGCTCATCCTCGGCTCGCTCATCCTCGTGGGCGGCTCGCTCGGCGACGTCTTCGGGGAGCGGCGCGTGTTCGCTCTCGGGGTGGCGCTCTTCGGCGTGACCTCCCTGCTGTGCGCGCTGGCCTCCTCCATCGAGCTCCTCGTGGGCGCCCGGGCGCTCCAGGGCGCGGCCGGCGCGCTGCTGACCCCGAGCGCCCTGGCGGTCATCGTCTCCACCTTCTCCCGCGAGGAGCGCGGGGCGGCGATCGGCTCGTGGACGGCCTGGGGCGGCATCGCCGCCATCCTCGGGCCGCTCGCGGGCGGGGAGCTCATCCACCTCGCGAGCTGGCGCTGGATCTTCCTCGTCAACGTGCCCTTCGTGGCGATCTGCCTCGGGCTCATCGTCGCGGTCATCCCCGTGGCCGAGGAGGACGGGCGCTCGCACCACGTCGACTGGATCGGGGGGCTCCTGTGCGCGCTCGGGCTCGGCGGCCCGGTCTTCGCGCTCATCGAGCAGCCGCGGCTCGGGTGGGGGAGCCCCGGGGTGATCGGCCCGCTCGCGGCCGGGCTCGTGGTCCTCGGGCTCTTCCTGACCTGGGAGGCGCGCTCGCGGACGCCGATGCTCCCGCTCTCGCTCTTCGCCCGGCGCAACTTCTCGGCGGGCAACGTGGAGACGCTCGCGATGTACGCCGGGCTCTCCATCCTCTTCTTCCTGCTCGCGCTCTACCTCCAGCAGGTCGCAGGGTGGTCGGCGCTCGAGGCCGGCCTGGCCACCCTGCCCACCACGGTCGTGATGTTCTCCCTGTCGCGGCTGTGGGGGCGGCTCGCCGACCGCTCGGGCCCGCGGCTGTTCATGGGGCTCGGACCGCTCGTCGCGGCGGTGGGGCTGTTGCTCATGCTCCGGCTCGGGCGTGAGGTGGACTACGCGACCGAGCTGCTGCCGGCCCTCGTGGTCTTCGCCCTCGGGCTGTCCATGACCGTCGCCCCGCTCACCGCGGCGGTGCTCGCGGGGGTCGAGTCCCGCCAGGCGGGCATCGCGTCGGGCGTGAACAACGCGGTGGCCCGGGTGGCCGGGCTGCTCGGGGTCGCCGTCATCGGGGCGGTGGTCGGTGGGGACATCACCGAGGCCTCGTTCCACCTGGCGATGGGGGTGAGCGCGGGGCTCGTCGGCCTCGGCGGCGTGGCCGGCGCGCTCGGGATCCGCAACCCGGCCCGCGTCGTGAGCGCGGAGGGCTGCCCGGGGGGTCAGATCGCCGGCGCGGCGCGCGAGGCCGCCGCGCCCTCCGCGTAGCCTCCGTCCCGCCGTGGAGACCACCTGGCTCCCGAACCTCGAGCGACGCCCTCGTCGCGTCGCGGTGGGAGAGTTCGACGGCGTCCACATCGGCCACCGCGAGGTCATCGCCGGAGCCGACACCGTCCTCACCTTCGAGCCGCACCCGCTCGCGGTCATCAAGCCCTCGGCGGCGCCCCGGCTCATCACCGCAGCGGCACGCCGCGCCGAGCTCATCGCGGATCTCGGGGTCCAGGAGCTGGTGCTCATCCCGTTCGACCGCGACTTCTCCGAGCTCAGCGCGGAGGAGTTCGTCGAGCAGGTGCTCGTGGAGCGTCTGGCCGCCTCCCACGTGTCGGTCGGGGAGAACTTCCGCTACGGCGCCCGGGCGCAGGGAGACGCCCAGACCCTGGAGCGCGACCCCCGCTTCGCCACGCGGGTCGTGCCGCTCGTGGAGGTCGACGGGGAGATCGTCTCCTCGTCGCATATCCGCGCGCTCGTCGGCGCGGGCGACGTGCGCGAGGCTGCCACTCGGCTCGGCGCGCCGTTCCAGCTGCGCGGCGAGGTCGTGCACGGGGACAAGCGCGGGCGCGAGCTCGGCTACCCCACCGCGAACCTCGTGCCCGACGAGCGCTACGTGTACCCGGGTCACGGGGTGTACGCCTGCGTGACCTCGGCGGGCACCGCCGGCGGAGCCGGTGGTCGGATCCCCGCCGCGGTGAACGTGGGGGTCCGGCCGACGTTCACCACGGGGCGCGGCCTGCTCGTCGAGGCGTTCCTGCTCGACTGGTCGGGAGACCTCTACGGCGAGGAGCTGCGCCTCGACTTCCTCGCCCGGCTGCGGGGCGAACGGCGCTTCGGATCGGTCGACGCGCTCGTCGCGCAGATGGCCCGGGACGTCGACGATGCGCGGGGGCTCACTGCTAGCCTGTCGCCCTTGTGACCCTGACCCAGGAGCGCAAGCAGGAGATCGTGACGCAGTTCGGCAAGGGGCCGAGCGACACGGGCTCCGCCGAGGTGCAGATCGCCCTGCTCACGCAGCGGATCAACGACCTCACCGGGCACCTGCGCGAGCACGGGCACGACCATCACTCCCGCCGCGGGCTGCTCATGCTCGTCGGGCGCCGCCGGCGCTTTCTCCAGTACCTCCAGAAGAAGAACCTGGAGGGCTATCGCGCCCTGATCCGCGAGCTCGGCCTCCGCCGGTGAGCGTCCTCGGAGCGGGCTCGCCCGCCCCGGACTTCACGCTCCAGACGGCCGACGGGGATGACTTCACCCGGACGGACCTCGAGGGTCGCACCACGGTCCTCGTCTTCTACCCCTTCGCCTTCTCGCCGGTCTGCTCAGACCAGTTCAACGTCTACGAGGAGGTCTCGGGCGACTTCGCCGCCCAGGGCGCGACCCTCTATGGCGTGTCGTGCGACTCGACCTGGTCACAGTCGGCGTTCCGCGAGCAGCTCGGCGTCTCCATCGCGCAGCTCTCCGACTGGGAGCCCAAGGGCGCCACGTGCGCGGCCTTCGGCGTGCTGAATCCCGGCGGCTTCCCCGAGCGCGCGCTCGTGATCACCGGTCCCGACGCGACGATCCGCTGGAGCTACGAGGCGCCGTCCCCCGGCGACCTGCCCGGGGCGAACCTCATCTTCGACGGCCTCGAAGCCGTCCCCGCCTGAGCGCGCTCGGCTCCGCCCCCGTCCCGCCGCCGGGCGGGGACGACCACGTCCGGGGGCCGCAGGACGCGCCGCTGCTCGTCGAGTATGCGGACTACGAGTGCCCGTTCTGCGCGCTGCTGCACGCACGGCTGCAGCCGGGCGCGTTCCGGCACGTCTTCCGCCACTTCCCCGTCCGCTCCAAGCACCCCCGGGGGTGGGCGGCGGGGTGCGCGGCGGAGGCGGCCGGGCGCCAGGGCCGCTTCTGGGATATGCACGACTCGCTCTTCGCCGACGCCGCGCGCCTGGAGGACCCGCACCTGTGGGAACGCGCCCGCGGGCTGGGCCTGGACCTCGAGCGCTTCGACTCCGACCGCCGCTCCGAAGAGGTCGCCGCCCGAGTCCAGCGCGACTTCCGCTCCGGGATCCGCGCCGGGGTCGGGACCACGCCCGCCGTGTTCCTCGACGGCGCGCTGCACGCGGGCTCGGCGGCGCTCGGCATCCTCGTCGGGCCGTCACGCTCGCGACCTCCTTCTTCCGCCGCGCGAGGTGGCTGACCGTCGTCGCAGCCGCCCTCGCCCTGGCCGGTGCCTGCGGGGGTGGGGGTGGGGACGGGGACGCCGCGCCCTATCGCGAGCAGGCCGACCGCGCGTGCGTCCGGGCCCATGCGGCGGCGGCGCGGGTCCCGTTCGAGGAACACGCCGGGACTCTCACCGCCGAGGAGGCGCAGGCGCGAATCGAATCGCTCGGCCGTCGCTTCGTCGGCGACATGGAGGCGCTGAAGCCGCCCTCCGAGCTCCGCGCCGGCCATGACGCGCTCCTCCGGGTGCTCCATCGCCGGTTCTCCGGCCTCGATGACCGGGAGACGATCGCCCGTGTGAGCGATCTCGAGCGGCGCTACCGCGCGCTGGGCCTGGAGCGCTGCGCCGATCAGCAGGCGCAGACGCTCTCCGTGCTCCGGAGGCCCCCGACCGGCGACGGCTAGAGTGACGTGGGTTCGGATACGAGATCCAAGAAGCTGCCCGCCTACCGAACGGCGGGCCAGAAGGGAACAACTGAATGTCTTCTGACGCCGTGACACGCGTCTCGACCACGATTTCCGGCACGGAGATCTCGCTCGAGACCGGCAAGATGGCCAAGCAGGCCTCCGGCGCCGTCGTCGTCCGCCAGGGCGACACGATGGTCCTCTCCACCGCGACCGCGGGCAACCCCCGCGACGTGGACTTCCTCCCCCTGACGGTCGACGTCGAGGAGCGCATGTACGCCGCGGGCAAGATCCCCGGCTCGTTCTTCAAGCGCGAGGGCCGCTCGGGCGAGAAGGGCACGCTGACGGCGCGCATGATCGACCGGCCGCTGCGCCCGCTCTTCCCCAAGGGGTGGAACCGCGAGACGCAGCTCGTGTCGATCCCGCTGTCGATCGACCACGTCCACCCCTACGACATGCTCGCCATGAACGGCGCGTCGGCGGCCCTCATGGTCTCCGACATCCCGTTCCCCTCGCCCGTCGGCGCGGTCCGCATCGGCAAGGTCGAGGGCAACTTCGTCATCAACCCCTCCGAGGAGGACGTGGCGGAGGGCCGCTCGGACCTCGACCTCGTGGTCGCGGGCACCGAGGAGGCCATCCTCATGGTCGAAGCGGGGGCCAACGAGATCCCCGAGGCCGAGATTCTCGACGCGCTCGACATCGCGCACGCGGAGATCAAGAAGCTCTGCGCGCTCCAGCACGAGCTCCGGGAGAAGGCCGGCAAGCCCAAGGTCGAGGTCACGCCGCCGCAGGTCGACGAGAGCCTGCTCGAGCAGATCCGCTCCTCGCACGGGGCCCAGCTCGACGCGGCCACCCAGGTCCACGACAAGCTCGAGCGCCAGGACGCGACGAAGGCCGTGGAGACCGCCGTGCTCGAGCAGTACGCGGGCGCGCCGGACTCCGACACGTACGCGGAGTACCGCGCCAAGGCGCAGCTCGCGTTCGACCGCCTCGAGAAGCAGACGATCCGCCAGCGGATCGCGGTCGACAAGAAGCGCCCCGACGGCCGCGCCACCGACGAGATCCGGCCGATCTCGATCGAGGTCTCGGTCGCCCCGCGGACCCACGGCTCCGCGCTGTTCACGCGGGGACAGACCCAGGCGCTCTCCGTGGTCGCCCTGGGCACCTCCCGCGAGGAGATGCGTCTCGACACGCTCGGCCTCGAGACGACGAAGGCCTACTTCCACCACTACAACTTCCCGCCCTTCTCGGTCGGGGAGGCGGGCTTCATGCGGGGCCCGAAGCGCCGTGACATCGGCCACGGGGCGCTCGCCGAGCGCGCCCTGGTCCCGATGATCCCGAGCAACGAGGAGTTCCCCTACACGATCCGCATCGTGTCCGACATCCTCGAGTCCAACGGGTCGTCGTCCATGGCCTCCGTGTGCGGCTCCTCGCTGTCGCTCATGGACGCCGGCGTCCCGATCGCGCGCCCCGTGGCGGGCATCGCCATGGGGCTCATCAAGGAGGGCGACGACTACGTCGTGCTGTCCGACATCGCCGGCGTCGAGGACCACCTCGGCGACATGGACTTCAAGGTCGCCGGCACCGAGCGGGGCATCACCGCCCTGCAGATGGACATCAAGATCACGGGGGTGACGTTCGACATCCTGGGCGACGCCCTCACGCAGGCCAGGGCGGGGCGCACCTTCATCCTCGGCGAGATGGCCAAGGTCATCTCCACGCCGCGGGCCGAGCTCTCCCAGCACGCGCCGCGGATCTCCACGGTGCAGATCGACCCGGAGAAGATCGGCCTGCTCATCGGCAAGGGCGGCGAGACGATCCGCGGGCTGGCCGACGAGTTCGACGCGCAGATCGACGTCAACGACGAGGGCCAGGTCCTCATCTACGCCACCGAGGGGTCCAAGGGCGACGCCCTGGCCGAGCGGATCCGCTCCATGACCAAGGAGGTCGAGGTCGGCGACGAGTTCGACGGCAAGGTCGTCAAGACCACCGCCTTCGGCGCGTTCGTCGAGCTCACCAAGGGCACCGACGGCCTGCTGCACATCTCCAACATCGCGCCGGGCGAGCGCCCCGCGACGGTCGAGGAGGTCATGAACAAGGGCGACGAGATCCGGGTGCGCGTGGTCGAGGTCGACCGCGAGCGCGGCCGGGTGGGCATCCGCCGGGCCGACGACCCCGAGGTCGCGGGCAAGTCCCCGGCCGAGCTCGCGTCCGTGGGGACCGGCTCCCCCGGGGGTGGCGGCGACCGTGGCCCACGGCGCGACCGCGGCCCGCGCCGCGACGGCGGCGGACGCAACGGGGGCGGACGCGAAGGCGGCGACCGCGGGCCGCGTCGCGACCGCGACCCCGACCGGGCGTAGTCCGCTTGGAACATCGCATCACGGAGCTGCCGGGCGGCGTCCGGGTGATCACGGAGGCGATGCCCTCCGTGCGCTCGGTGTCGCTCGGCTACTGGGTGGGGACGGGCTCGCGTGCGGAGGACGACTCCGAGGCGGGCCTGTCGCACCTGATGGAGCACCTGCTCTTCAAGGGCACGGAGCGCTACGCCTCAGAGGAGATCGATCAGATCTTCGACGGCATGGGCGCCGAGATCAACGCGGGGACGGGCAAGGAGACCACCTCGGTCTTCTCGCGGGTGATCGACGACCACCTCCCGCAGGCCTTCGACGTCATGAGCGACATGATCTGGCGCCCGGCGCTGCGCGACGTCGATGCGGAGCGGGAGGTGATCCTCGAGGAGATCGCGATGTACGAGGACGACCCGCAGGACAAGGTCTTCGACGTCCTCGGCGAGGCGGTCTTCGGGCCCCACCCGCTCGGGCGATCGATCATCGGCCGCCCGGAGGTGGTGGCGCAGACGTCGCTCGACGCGTTGCGGGAGTTCCACGACGTGCGCTACGTGCCGCGCAACGTGGTCATCGCCGCGGCGGGGTCGGTCGACCACGACGCACTCGTGGAGCTCGCGGCCGCGCGCGTGCCCTCCCGGGACGCGGGAGGCTTCGCCTCCGACGACGCGGCCCCGGAGTCGGCCGCACGGGTGCGCTTCGAGACCAAGGAGACCGAGCAGTACCACGTGTGCCTGGGCGGTCCCGGGCTCGCCCGCGACGACGAGCGGCGCTTCGCCGCCCGCGTGCTCGACACGGTGCTCGGCGGCTCCTCCTCCTCCCGCCTCTTCCAGGAGGTCCGCGAGAAGCGGGGGCTCGCCTACTCCGTCTACTCCTTCCTCGCGCACTACGCGGGCACGGGGCAGGTCGGCGTCTACCTCGGCACCCGGGGCGACAACCTCGCCGAGGGGATGAGGATCATCGCCGCCGAGCTCGCCCGCGCGCGCCACGATCCGGCGAGCGACACCGAGCTCACGCGGGCCAAGGAGAACCTGAAGGGGCGCATCGTCCTCGCCCTGGAGTCGACGAGCGCGCGGATGAACCGTTTGGGCTCCTCACTGCTCGCCGGCGTGCCGCTGCTCTCCCTCGACGAGGCCGTGGGAATGGTGGACGCCGTGACGCTCGACGACCTCCGCGAGCTCGCCGGAGAGCTCTGGGCCCCCGAGAAGCTCGCGGCCGCCGGGATCGGACCCGACGAGGACGCGTTCCGGTCCGCGCTCGCGCCCCTGGCGGCCACCCCGACCCCGGGATGATCCGCGTCGCCGTCGCCGGGGCGGCCGGGCGCATGGGCGCGACGGTCTGCGCGGCGGTCGCCGGCGCCGAGGACATGGAGCTCGTGGGCGGCGCCGATCCGGCGCTCGGGACCTCGGTCCCCGATGTGCTCCCGGCCGCCGACGTCCTCGTGGACTTCTCCCTCCCCGACGCCGCGCAGATGAACGCCCGTGCCGCGCTCGAGGCCGGGGTCCACGCCGTGGTCGGGACCACGGGCTGGGATCCCGAGGCGCTCCGGGGCGTGGGGTCCGCCAACCTCTTCGTCGCCCCGAACTTCGCCATCGGCGCCGTGCTGATGATGCGCTTCGCGGTCGAGGCCTCGCAGCACATGGCCAGGGGAGAGATCATCGAGCTCCACCACGACGCGAAGGTCGACGCGCCGAGTGGCACCGCGGCGCGGACGGCCGCGCTCATGCGGGGCGAGGTGCCGATCCACTCCGTCCGCCTCCCCGGCCTGGTCGCCCACCAGGAGGTCATCCTCGGCGAGATCGGCCAGACGCTCTCCATCCGACATGACACGACCGACCGCACCTCCTTCATGCCCGGCGTGCTGCTGGCGGTCCGGAAGGTGGGCGGCCTCGCCGACTCCCCGGTCGTCGGTCTCGAGCACCTGCTCTGAGCCCATCGGTGGCAGCCGCGAGGCACTGACCACCGCTAGGTGTGCAGCGCACTTACCTGTGCGCAGCCGCCGGGATAGCTTGGCGCCCTGTCAGGTGCAGCAGGACACCTAAACGCGGGGAGGCGACGAATGACGGGCAGGGAGAGCAGTGGCCCTGGTGTGCGCGCGCGCAGGACGCGACGCCACGGCACTCGGGCGCTGGTCGCCGGCCTCGTGGCGCTGGCCCTCTTCTCCGCTGCCGACGCGCGGGGTGCCCCCGTGCCGCACGCGCGCAAGCTCCGCATCGCGCTCAACGGCTTCGAGAACAACATCACCCCGTTCTCGATCACGTTCGCGGCGATCCCCAACACGCACGACCTGACGATGCTCGTGTACGACACGCTCTTCTGGTCGCAGGCGAGCGGGGACCCGGAGCCATGGCTCGCCGAGAAGGCCGTCCCGAGCGCCGACTTCACCCGCTGGACCGTGACCCTCCGGCCCAACCTCAAGTGGCAGGACGGGAAGCCGCTCACCGCCGAGGACGTGAAGTTCACGTTCGACTACTACCTCAAGTTCGCCGCGCTGGGCGGCAGCGGGCGCTATGTGCACCACGTCTCCGACGTGCCGCCCTTCCAGCGCGCGGAGGTCCTCAACCCCCGGACCGTCCGTTTCATCTACAAGAAGCCCGCGCCGACGTTCAAGATCCTCCCCGGCGCCGACCTACCGATCATCCCCAAGCACGTCTGGGCCCGGATCAAGGACCCCGCGAAGGCCACGAAGATGCTGCCCGTCGGCTCGGGTCCCTACCGGGTGACGAAGATCGTCCCCGACCAGCTCTACGTCCTGAAGGCCAACCGCGGCTACTTCAAGGGGCGGCCGACGGTGGACGAGCTCGACCTCCCGATCGTGCAGGACCCGACCGCCGCGTTCCAGAGCCTGCGGACCGGCCAGGTCGACTTCGTTCCCCGCAACCTGCCTCCCGAGCTCATCACGCAGTTCTCCCACGAGTCGGGCATCCGGGAGGTCAAGGCCACGCGGCTGCTGTCCACCCAGCTCTACTTCAACGCGCGCAAGGTGCCGTGGTCGGACGCCCGCGTGCGCAAGGCGATCAGCCTCGCCACCGACGAGCGGGCGATCGTCCGGCGGGTCCTGCTCGGCCACGGCCGGCCCGGCGACGACGGGTTCCTGGCTCCCCGATCGCCCTGGGTCGTCCCCGGCGCCCACCACGAGTACGACCCGGCGCGCGCGCGGGGCATGCTCGACCGCGCCGGCTACCGCGTCGGCCCGGGCGGCGTGCGAGCCGGCCCCGGGGGAAGGCGTCTCGAGCTGCACGTGCTCGTGTCCTCGTTCGATCCGCTGGCCATCCGGGCCACGGAGCTGATGGCCGCCCAGGTCAAGGGCATCGGCGTCAAGATGGTCGTCGAGCCGCTCGACCCCGCGACCCTGCGCGACCGGAGCTCCGCCCTTCCGGGCAAGACGCCCACCGACGACGCCTACATCGGGAACCTCGAGACCCATGCCGAGGTCGACCCCGATGGCTTGTACTACTTCTTCCACTCACCCGGGCTCAAGGGGTTCGGCGGAGGCATCTCGGGCTGGAGCGACCCCCGGTTCGACCGTCTCGCGGAGGCGGCGACCACGAAGACGGCCGCGCAGCGCAAGCCGCTGCTCCACCGGATGCAGCAGCTCCTCGCCGCGCAGGCGCCGGTGATCGTCCTGGACTACCCGGACGAGGTGTACGCCTTCCGGTCGGCGGCCTACAACGGATGGAAGCCCGACTTCGGCCAGGCCATCTTCACGAAGCGCTCGTTCCTGCCGGCCTCCGTCAACCGCTCGGCGGTGAGCGGGGGATCGGGCGGCTCCACGTCTGCGTGGGTGGTCATCGGCCCGGTCCTCGCCGTGATCGCCCTCGGGCTGCTGCTCTTCGCGCTCGTGCGGCGGCGCCGGGGGAGGACCGACGAGGAGGAGTTCGCTTAGCCGGTGGTGCGCCACTCCGCCCGTACCGCCGTCCAGTACGGGGCGCTCCTGCTCGCGGTCATCGTCCTCAACTTCGCGCTTCCCCGGCTGGCGCCGGGCGATGCGATCGACTACCTGCTTCCCCCCGAGCAGGCCGGGCAGCTCACGCCGGCACAGCGCCACCGGGTGCTGGCCGAGTACGGCCAGGACCGGTCGCTGCCCGTGCAGTTCGGGGACTACGTCTCGGGCCTGGCCCGGGGCGACCTCCTCTACTCCTTCCGCTACGGACGGCCGGTGCGCGACCTGATCTTCGAGCGTCTCGGGTGGACGGCGCTGCTCGTGGGTGGCTCGATCCTCCTGTCCACGCTCATCGGCACGTTCCTCGGCTTCCGCTCGGCCTGGCGCCGGGGACGGTCGGCCGACGTCGGCGTGCTCGGCGCGGTGATGCTCGTCGACTCCCTGCCGCCCTTCTTCGTGGGGCTCCTGCTCATCCTCGTGTTCTCGGTGCAGCTCGGCCTGCTGCCGGTCTTCGGAGCCCTGCCTCCCACCGACCTGGCCGGCTGGTCGCTGATCCTCGAGGGCGCGAAGCGCCTCGTCCTACCCCTCGCCACCCTCACGCTGGCCACCGTGGGAACGATCTACCTCATCGCGCGCTCATCGCTCATCTCCGAGAGCCGTGAGGACTACGTGCTCATGGCGCGGGCCAAGGGCCTCAGCGAGCGGCGGGTGCGCCGTCACGCCGAGCGAAACGCGCTGCTCCCCGTCGTCACCATCACGCTGATCGAGCTCGGCACGCTGGTGGGCGGAGCCGCGGTGGTGGAGACCGTCTTCTCCTACCCCGGCCTCGGACGGCTCATCTACGAGAGCGTGCTCGCGCGGGACTACCCCGTCCTGCAGGGGTGCTTCCTGCTGCTGGCGCTCGGGGTGATCCTCGCCAACCTCACCGGGGAGCTCCTGTATCCACTGCTGGACCCGCGGGTCCGTCACGGGGGCGAGCCGCGGAGATGAGGCTCTCGCTCCGGCGTGGGGCCGGAGGATCGTCGGTCGACCGGATCGGCCGGCTCGGCGGCCTCCTGCTCGCCCTCCTCGTCCTGATGGCGGTCCTCGCGCCCCTGCTCGCGCAGCACGACCCGCGGGCCACCGACGGGCCCGGATTCCATGCCCCGACCGGCTCGTATCTGCTCGGTACCGATGACGTCGGCCACGACCTCTTCGCCCAGCTCGTCTACGGCACCCGGGTGTCGCTGGCGATCGGCGTGCTCTCGGCGGTGGTCGCCCTCGCGGTCGGGCTGGCCGTGGCCCTCGCCGCGGGGTACCTGCGGGGCCGGGTGGAGACGGTCCTCATGCGGCTCGTCGACCTGACGCTGTCGCTGCCGTTCTTCGTGCTGGTCATCGTGCTCGCGGCCTTCCTCGGGCGTGGCGTGCTCACCACCGTGGTGATCATCGGCGGGCTGATCTGGGCCCGTCCCGCCCGCGTCCTGCGCTCCCATGTGGTCAGAGTGCGGGAGTTCCAGCACGTGCTCGCCGCGGAGGCCATGGGAGCCTCCACGCCCCGGATCGTGGGGCGCCACATCCTTCCTCGCGTCGCTCCGCTCGCCGTCTCCCAGTTCGTCCGCGCGGCGAACGTCGCCGTCCTGATCGAGTCCGCCCTGGCCTTCTTGGGGCTGGGCGATCCGGGGCAGGTGAGCTGGGGGACCACGCTGTACTTCGCCAACGCCCGCAACGCGTTCCTCACCGACGCCTGGGTCTGGTGGATCCTGCCTCCCGGGCTCGCCCTCACCGCCGCCGTGGTGGGCTTCGCGTTCGTCGGGTTCGCGATCGAGGAGCGAGCCGATCCGCGGCTCGTGACCCCGCCGGGCGAACGCGAGCGCGGGACGCCCCGCTCGCCGGCCACTCCCGGCGAGCCACCCGCCCCGGGCATCGTGCTCGACGTCCGCGGGCTCGTCGTCGAGTACGCCGGGCGCCAGGGGGTCACACGCGCCGTCGACGGCGTCGACTTCAGCATCGGACCGGGAAGGATCGTGGGGCTCGTGGGTGAGTCGGGCAGCGGGAAGAGCACGATCGCCTCCGCCCTCCTGCGGCTCGTGCGACCCCCCGGCCGGGTGATCGCGGGCGAGATCTGGCTGGCGGGCCGCGATCTGCGCAGGCTGCGGGGCGCCGCGGTCACCGCGGTGCGGGGACGCGAGGTGGCGCTCATCCCCCAGACGGCGATGAACGCGCTCAACCCCGCCTACACGATCCTGCGCCAGGTGGCCGAGGCCGCAGCCCTGCTTCCGCGCCCCGGCGACGAGGCCACCGCGCGCGCGACCGAGCTGCTGGGCCTCGTCGGGCTCCCGGCGGCGCGTCACCGCGCCTACCCGCACGAGCTCAGCGGAGGCATGCGCCAGCGCGTGGTCATCGCCATGGCCCTGGCCAACGAGCCGTCTCTGGTCGTGGCCGACGAGCCCGTCACCGGCCTCGACGTGATCACCCAGGCGCGGATCGTGGCCCTGCTCTCCGACATCCAGTCACAGCTGGGCTTCGCCCTGCTGCTCATCTCCCACGACCTCCCGCTCGTGTCCCGCGTCGCCGACGAGCTCCTCGTTATGCAGGCGGGACGGATCGTGGAGCGGGGAACGGCCGGCGAGGTCACGGCGCGTCCGCGGCACCCCCACACCCGGACGCTTCTCGAGCCTCTCGGCGCCGACAACGGGGACGAGTCCGCGAGCGTCGGCGCGGCCGGAGGTCTGCGTGCCCGATAGCCCCGCCCCCGCCGTGCTCGAGGTGTCCGACGTGCGCAAGGCGTTTCCCCGCCGGCGCGCCGCCGCGGGTGGAGCGGAGGAGGTGGTCGCGCTCGAGGACGTCTCGCTCGCGATCGCGCCCGGCGAGATCCTCGCGGTGGTGGGGGAGAGCGGCGCGGGGAAGAGCACCCTCGCGCGGGTCATCCTCGGCCTGGAGCGACCGGACGCCGGCCGGGTGGTGTTCGAGGGCCGTGACCTCGCGGCCCTCTCGCGCCGGGCCCTCCGGCGCGCGCGGCGGCGCATGCACCTCGTCCTCCAGGATCCCTACGAGTCACTGCATCCCGGGATGCGCGTCCTCGCCGCGGTGGGCGAGCCGCTGGCGATCGCGGGCATGGCGCGCGAGCCCCGCGCGGCCCGGGCCACCGCCGCGCTCGAAGAGGTCGGGCTGACGCCGGCGCCCGTCTACGCGACGCGCTTCCCCCACGAACTGTCGGGCGGTCAGCGCCAGCGCGTCGCGATCGCCCGGGCGCTCGCGGGCGAGCCACGGCTCGTGATCGCCGACGAGCCGACGTCGATGGTGGACGCCTCGTTACGCGCCGGCATCCTCGGGCTCATCCGCGGGATGCGCCGGCGCCACGGCACGGCCTTCGTCGTCATCACGCATGACCTGGCGGTGGCGCGCCACGTTTCCGACCGCGTCGTCGTGATGCAGGCCGGGCGGATCGTCGAGATCGGGGCCACCGCCCGGGTCGTCGCCGCTCCGCAGCACGAGCACACCAGGGCCCTCCTCGCCGCGAGCGAGGGTCCTCTCGAAAAGGAGCAGCCATGAAGCTCATCTTCTTCGCCGCGGCGGACCCGCGGTCCCACCCCGGACCGGCCTGGTCGGCCTACCACTTCGCTCAGGTCGCCACCCGGGAGGGGCTCGAGGCCGAGGTGCGCCTGGCCGGAGACGCGGTGCGCCTGGCCCAGCCCGACGGGATTGTCGACAACCCCCAGGGTCAGGACCTGCGCCAGAAGGCCGGCGCGGCGAGGGACGCGGGGTTCCTCGTCTCCCTCTGACCGGGGTGCGTGGACACCCGTGGGGTGTCCGACGAGCAGCTGGCGCAGATCGGCGGGGTCCGGCGCCCGCTGGGCGACATCCTGCGCGAGGTGGCCGAGGGTCGCTCGACGCTCACCTACATGGGCTGAACCGGGGACGTATAGCGTTCCGGCGCGCCAACATGCGCGCTCGACAAGCAGAGGAGCGATGAGATGGGACACCCGGTCGTGCACTTCGAGGTGCACAGTCAGCACAGCGAGGCGCTTCGCAGCTTCTATTCCGAGCTCTTCGGCTGGAAGCTCGGAGTCGTGCCCGACGGGAGCTTCGCGATGGTGGATACCGATGCCGGCGGCGAGGGGATACGGGGCGGGATCGCGCAGTCCGCGGACGGCTTGAGCGGGGTGATGCTCTATGTCCGGGTCCCCGACATCAAGGCCCACCTGCGCCGCGGCGGGCGGCTCGGTGCTCGTCGAGCGCACCGAGTCCCCGCAGGTCACGACCGCCGTCTTCCGTGACCCCGACGGGAACGTGGTCGGCCTCACGGAGGGCTGAGCGGCCAGATCCGCTGCCGGCCGCCGCCCAGAGGTCGTTCGCCCGGTCGTCGGGCGGGCGGGGAATCGGGCCATCGGCCGTCGGTCTCTATGTCGGACGGTCAGTGACACCAGCACCTATCGCGCATTCCCGGATGGGGTTGTAGGCTCCGCAAATCGTGGTAGAAAACGGGTGTCGGGGTTGTGAGCAACCCCCCGGCAGGGAGGCGGTCCAGCTGTGTGCTTGGCGATTCCAGGGCAGGTGATGGAGGTGGTCGACGAGGAGAACCGCCTCGCGACCATCGCGGTGGCCGGGGTCCGGCGCACCGTGAACATCGGTCTGCTCGACGTCGACGGGACGTCGGCCGGCCCCGGGGACTGGGTCCTCATCCACGTCGGCTTCGCGCTGTCGAAGATCGACGAGGAGGAGGCCCACGCGACCATCCGGCTCCTCGAGCAGATGGGCGAGGAGTACGAGCAGGAGCTCGAAGAGCTGAAGAGCAGCGTGATCGAGTGACCGACTGCGTCGCGACCGAGGGATGCATCACCTGCGGTGATGTGGCGATCCCGATGACCGTCGTCAAGGTCGACCCAGAGCGGGGCCTCGCTCTCTGCGCGAGCGCCGAGGGGGCCCGGGAGAGCGTGGAGATCGCGCTCGTGGAGCCCGTAGAATCGGGAGAGCTGCTGCTCGTCCACGCAGGCACCGCCCTCGGGCGCGCTGCCGAGGAGGTTGCCAGATGAAGTTCGTCGATGAGTTCCGCGACGCGGAGCTGGGCCGGGCGGTCGCGGGGGAGATCCTCGCCACCGTGGAGCCGGGCCGGCACTACAAGGTCATGGAGGTGTGCGGCGGGCACACCCACTCCATCTACAAGTACGGGGTCGACGACCTCCTGCCGAGCAACGTCGAGCTCGTCCACGGCCCGGGCTGCCCGGTATGCGTCATCCCCATGGGCCGTGTGGACGACGGCATCTCCCTCGCCCACGAGCCCGGGGTGATCTTCACCTGCTTCGGCGACATGGTCCGCGTGCCGGGCTCGGAGAAGACGCTGCTCGACGCGAAGGCCGAGGGCGCCGACGTCCGCATCGTCTACTCGCCGCTCGACGCCCTGCGGATCGCCAAGCAGAACCCGGACCGCGAGGTCGTCTTCTTCGCCATCGGCTTCGAGACCACGGCGCCGTCCACCGCGCTCACGCTGCGACGCGCGAAGGCGGAGAACGTCCGGAACTTCTCGGTCATGTGCTCGCACGTGACGATCGTCCCGCCGCTGCGCGCGCTGCTCGAGTCCCCGGACCTCCGGCTCGACGGCTTCATCGGCCCCGGCCACGTGGCCACGGTGGTCGGGGCGCGGCCGTTCGAGTTCCTCCCCCGGCAGTACAACAAGCCCGTCGCGATCTCGGGCTTCGAGCCGCTCGACCTCCTCCAGTCCGTGCTCATGGTCCTGCGCCAGCTCTCCGAGGGCCGCTGCGAGGTGGAGAACCAGTACGCGCGTGTCGTGCCCTACGAGGGCAACGTCCGCGCGCTGGAGATCATGGCCGAGGTGTTCACGCTGCGCCCGCACTTCGAGTGGCGCGGCCTCGGGTTCATCTCCCAGAGCGCGCTGCGCCTCTCGGACGCCTACGCCGAGTGGGACGCCGAGCAGCGGTTCTCCGTCCCGGGCATCCGGGTCGCCGATCCCAAGGCCTGCCAGTGCGGCGAGGTCCTCAAGGGCGTCATCAAGCCGTGGGAGTGCAAGGTGTTCGGTACCGCGTGCACCCCGGAACGGCCGATCGGGACGTGCATGGTCTCCCCCGAGGGCGCCTGCGCCGCCTACTACAACTACGGGCGCTTCGCCCGTGAGCGCGAGGTCGCATGAGTGACGTCGACCGAAGGTCGTCGCTCGCGACGACCGAAGGGCGAAACGAACCTCCCTCCGATCGCGAGCAGAAGATCCTCGGGATCATCGAGCGCACGCGCGCCAAGCGTCCGAAGTTCCGCGACGAGCACATCACGATGTCCCACGGGGCGGGGGGCAAGGCCACGACCTCGCTCGTCGAGGGCCTGTTCGTCCCGGCGTTCGAGAACCCCGCCCTCGAGGCCCTCGGGGACGCGGGTGCGGTGTCCGTCGACGGAACCGAGCTCGCGCTGACCACGGACTCCTTCGTCGTCAAGCCGCTGCGGTTCCCGGGCGGCTCCATCGGGGAGCTCGCCGTCAACGGCACCGTCAACGACCTGGCCATGGCGGGCGCCCGCCCGCTCGCACTGACCCTCTCGCTCGTGCTCGAGGAGGGCCTCGACGCCGGCGTGCTCCGGGCCGAGGTCGCGGCCGTCGCCGCCGCCGCGCGGGAGGCCGGGGTGTCGGTCGTCGCCGGCGACACCAAGGTCGTCGAGCGCGGCTTCTGCGACGGCATGTACATCTGCACGACGGGCCTCGGACAGCGCGATCCGCGCGCCCGGCTCGCCCCGGATGCCCTGCGTCCGGGGGACCGGATCCTCGTCTCCGGCACGATCGGCGAGCACGGCACGGCGATCATGCTCGCCCGCGGCGACCTGGGGCTCGACGCCGACATCAAATCCGACACGCGCTCGCTCTGGCCCTCGGTCGACGGGCTGCTGGACGCCGCGGGGCCCGGCCTGCGCTGCCTGCGCGACGCGACCCGGGGCGGCGTGGGCTCCGTGCTCAACGAGCTCGCCAAGGCGTCCGGCGTCGCGATCGTGGTCCGCGAGGCCAACGTACCGGTGCTGCCCGCGGTGCTCGGCGCGTCCGAGATGCTCGGAATCGAACCCATGTACGTGGCCAACGAGGGCAAGTTCGTGGCGTTTGTCGCCCCCGAGCACGCGGAGACGGCGCTGGCCGCGCTCCGGGCCGTGCCGGGAGGCGAGGCCGCCGCCGAGATCGGCGAGGTCAAGACCGAGCCCCCCGGCATGGTTCTCGTGGAGACGGCCTTCGGGGGGCGGCGCGTGATGGACCAGCTCGTGGGCGACCCCCTGCCGAGGATCTGCTGATGCACGAGCTCTCCATCGCCGAGGCCATCGTGCAGATCGCCGACCGCCATGCGGCGGGACGCCGGGTCGTCTCGGTCGAGGTCAAGATCGGTCACCTGCGCCAGGTGGTGCCCGACTCCCTGGAGTTCGCCTTCGGGCTGATCGCGCAGGGGACGGCGCTCGACGGCGCCGAGCTCCTGGTCGAGCATGTGCCCGCCGCGGGGCGGTGCCGCGCGTGTCAGACGGAGAGCGTGATGGATGGCTTCCCGTTGTGCTGTGCGGCGTGCGGGGGGCTGGATGTGGAAGTATTGGCGGGAGAAGAGCTGCTGGTCGACTCACTCGAGCTCGACGAAGCGTTGGTGTGACGAATGGAGGAGCAGGTATGAGCGCGACGGGCGCGACGGGCACAAGTGCGACGGCATTCCAACCGCAGGCATCGGGGGTCGAGGAGGTCGACATCCTCTGGATCTCGGAGGGCATGAGCTGCGACGGAGACACGATCTCCATCACCGCGGCCGGCCAGCCCAGCATCGAGGACATCCTCCTCGGCGCGATTCCCGGTCTGCCCAAGGTCAATCTGCACAACAAGGTCCTCTCGCCGACCCTCGGCGGCGAGGAGTTCCTCCTGCCGTTCCGCAAGGCCGCCCGCGGGGAGCTCGAGACGCCGTTCGTCCTCGTCATCGAGGGCTCCATCCCCAACGAGAACATCAACGGCGACGGCTACTGGACCTCGTTCGGCAACGACGAGGCCACGGGTGAGCCGCTCAACCTGAACTACTGGCTCGACCGGCTCGCGCCCAAGGCGTTCTGCGTGGTGGCCATCGGCACGTGCGCCACCTACGGCGGCATCCACGCGATGGCCGGTAACCCCACGGGCTGCATGGGCCTCGCCGACTACCTCGGGTGGGACTTCCGCTCGGCCGCCGGCCTGCCCATCGTGAACGTTCCCGGCTGCCCCGTGCAGCCCGAGAACTTCATGGAGACGCTCACCTGGCTGCTCTACCAGGCCGCCGGGCTCGCGCCCACGATCCCGCTCGACGAGGCACTGCGGCCGCAGTGGATCTTCGGCAAGACCGTCCACGAGGGCTGCGACCGCGCGGGCTACTACGAGCAGGGCGACTTCGCCAAGGACTACAACTCGCCGAAGTGCCAGGTGAAGATCGGCTGCTGGGGACCGGTCGTCAACTGCAACGTGCCCAAGCGCGGCTGGATGGCGGGGATCGGCGGCTGCCCGAACGTGGGCGGGATCTGCATCGGCTGCACGATGCCCGGCTTCCCCGACAAGTTCATGCCGTTCATGGACGCGCCTCCGGGCGGAACCCTCTCCTCCACCGTCACCGGGGCCTACGGGCCCGTGATGCGCAAGCTGCGCAGCATCACGAACAAGACGATGAACAAGGAGACGAAGTGGCGCCATAACGGGCGCAAGCTCACGACCGGCTACCAGCCTCGCTGGGGCAACTAGAGAGACGGGGGAGACTTTTCAGATGGCTGCCACACGAGAGCGCGTCAAGCCGGAGGCCGGCAAGCTCGTCGACATGTCGTGGGACCCGATCACCCGCATCGTCGGGAACCTCGGGATCTACACGAAGATCGACTTCACCAACCAGACGGTCGCGACCTGCAAGTCGACGTCGTCGATGTTCCGCGGCTACTCCGTGTTCATGAAGGGCAAGGACCCGCGCGACGCCCACTTCATCACGAGCCGCATCTGCGGCATCTGCGGTGACAACCACGCGGTCTGCTCGTGCTACGCGCAGCAGATGGCCTACGGCGTCAAGCCGCCGCCGCTGGCCGAGTGGATCATCAACCTGGGTGAGGCGGCGGAGTACATCTTCGACCACGTCATCTTCCAGGACAACCTGGTGTTCGTGGACTTCTGCGAGCAGATGGTCAAGGAGACGAACCCGACCGTCTGGGCCAAGGCCGAGACGACCGAGGCACCCGGGGCGAACGTCCACGGGTACCGGACTATCGGCGACATCATGCGCTCCTACAACCCGTTCACGGGGGAGACGTACAAGGAAGCTCTGCACATGAGCCGCATCGGGCGGGAGATGATCTGCCTGATGGAGGGGCGCCACGTGCACCCCTCGACGCTCTACCCGGGGGGCGTGGGCACGGTTGCGACGCCGACCCTGTTCACGGACTACCTCGCCCGCCTGCTGCGCTGCTTCGACTTCATCAAGAAGGCCGTCGCCATGAACGACGACGTGTTCGACTTCTTCTACGAGGCCCTGCCGGGCTACGAGGAGGTCGGGCGGCGGCGCATCCTGCTCGGCTGCTGGGGGGCGTTCAACAACCCCGATCACGTCGACTACGACTACAAGAACATGGAGAACTGGGGCAACGAGATGTTCGTCACCCCGGGCGTGATCGTCGACGGCGAGCTGGTGACCACGAACCTGGTGGAGATCAACCTGGGGATCCGGATCCTGCTCGGGTCCTCCTACTACGACGACTGGGCGGGTGAGGAGACGTTCGTCTCCCACGACCCGCTGGGCAACCCGGTCGACCAGCGCCACCCGTGGAACCAGACCACGCTCCCGCGGCCGCAGAAGCGCAACCTCGAGGGCGGCAACTACTCGTGGGTGATGAGCCCGCGGTGGTACGACAAGCGCACGGGGGACTACCTCGCGCTCGACACGGGCGGCGGCCCGTTGGCGCGCCTGTGGGCGACCGCGCTGGCCAACAAGGTGGACACGCCGTTCGTCAAGGCGACCGGGCACTCCGTGCTCATCAACCTGCCCCAGACGCCGAACACGCCCGAGCAGACGCTCGAGTGGAAGATCCCGCAGTGGTCGAACGCGATCGAGCGTAACCGGGCACGCATCTACTTCCTGGCCTACGCGGCGGCGATGGCGATGTACTTCCTCGACCGGGCCATGAACGAGGTGCGAGGCGGCAACACGAAGGTCTTCGAGGACTTCGACGTCCCCGAGGAGGCCATCGGCTGCGGCTTCCACGAGGCGGTGCGCGGCGTGCTCTCGCACCACCTGGTGATCCGCGAGGGCAAGATCGCCAACTACCACCCCTACCCGCCGACGCCGTGGAACGGCTCGCCGACGGACTCCTACGGGACCCCCGGGCCGTACGAGGACGCATGCATGAACATGCCGATCTTCGAGGAGAACTCCCAGGAGAACTTCCGCGGGATCGACATCATGCGGGCGGTGCGGTCGTTCGACCCGTGCCTGCCGTGCGGCGTGCACATGTACCTCGGGCGCGGGAAGACCGTGCGCAAGGTGCACTCGCCCATGTTCGGCGAGCAGCACGGCTAGGGAGCGATACGTGGACGACGGGACGGCCAACGAGCGCGTCGCCCGGGTGGAGGGTCTCCTCGAGCAGGTGGAGACCCTCCCCGACCGGGCGGCGCGCGAGGCGGCGACGGAAATGGCGCAGGCCCTGCTCGACCTCTACGGCGAGGGGCTCACGCGCATCGTGGACGAGATCGCCGCGCGCGACGACGGGTCGCTGGCGGTGGCGCTCGGCGACGATGAGCTCGTGTCCCACCTGCTGCTGCTCCACGGGCTCCACCCGGTGCCCGTGGAGGAGCGCGTGCGCGGGGCGCTGCTGGACGTGCGTCCCTACCTCGAGTCGCACGGCGGCGACGTCGAGCTGCTCGGGGTCGAGGAGGGGGTCGCGCACCTGCGACTCAACGGCTCGTGCTCGGGCTGTCCGTCCTCGGCGATGACGCTGAAGCTCGCCATCGAGGAGGCGATCTTCAAGGCGGCGCCCGACGTGGAGGAGGTCCGTGCCGAGGGGGCGGTCGAGGAGGTCGCGCCGCCGACGAATGGGCTCATCCAGCTCGAGGTGCTCCAGCCGGCGGCTCCGTCCGGGCCGGCCCCCGCGCAACCGTTCGGGCCGTGGGCCATGGCGGGCGGGATGCCGGAGCTCTCCGGCGGGGGCCCCATCGTCAAGGCGGTGGCCGGCGAGCGGCTGCTCTTCGCCCGGCTCGGGGAAACCGTCTACGCGTATCGCCCGACCTGTCCCAGCTGCGAGCACGAGCTCGATCACGCGTCGCTGCGCGCCGGCGAGCTCACGTGCGCGTGCGGTCAGCGCTTCGACCTGCTGCGCGCCGGCCGGTGCCTCGATCAGCCGCAGCTCCACCTCGATCCCGTGCCCCTGCTCGAAGACGACTCCGGGCTCGTCAAGGTGGCGCTCGGGGCGGCGGCGTAGGCATCTCCATGGCCACCCGGTCTGCCGCCCCCCTCGCCTCTTCGCGTCTCGCCCGCCTCGCGCAGGCTCAGCGCACGCTCGTGGCATCACCGGAGCCCGAGGAGCACTGCGAGCTCTGTAGCAACCCGATTCCCCCGGAGCACCGGCACCTGCTCGAGATCGAGACGCGCGACCTGAAGTGCGCGTGCCGGCCGTGCTCGGTGTTGTTCGACTCCGACGCCGCGGGCGCCGGGAAGTACAAGCTCGTCCGCGAGCGGCGGCTGCGCCTCGAGGACTTCGCGATGAGCGATGTCGCGTGGGAGGAGCTGCGTATTCCGGTCGACATGGCGTTCTTCTTCTTCTCTACGCCGCACGAGCGCGTCGTCGCCTTCTACCCGGGCGCGATGGGCCCGACCGAGTCACAGCTCGAGTTGAGCTCCTGGAAGGAGCTCGAGGCCGCCAACCCGATACTGGTCGGCCTCGAGCCCGACGTGGAGGCGCTGCTCGTCAACCGCGCCCGCGGCGCACGCCGCCAGTGGATCGTGCCCCTGGACGAGTGCTACGCGCTGGTGGGGCTCATCCGCACGCGCTGGCGAGGGTTCAGCGGGGGCAAGGAAGTCTGGCAGGAGCTCGATAACTTCTTCGAGACACTCGATCGTCGCGCCAAGAGCGCGACCGGAAGGAGCTGACATGGCTGGAGATGTGGACACCGGTTCGGCCCACACGGGGATGAGCAAGCCGACGCACGTGAAGGGGGTCAAGGCCGGCAACTCCGTCGGGAACTACGCCAAGCAGATCGGCCATAAGTTGAACGGGAAGGCGACGAGCGAGCGCTCGACCGGCGTCAACGCCGGAGCGGCCGGACCGATCGACCCGAGCATGCCGAACCTGTCCCCGGCGTAGGCGGGCGTGTCGGCGGTCCCCCATCCGACGCCGGCCGCGGGCGCGGCTCCCGAGCTTGCGTTCTCGGTGCTCGAGGCGACCGCCGCGAAGTACACCGCCGTCCCCACGCTCGTGTTCGCGCTGCGGATCGAGCGGGCGGGCGGCGGTGGTGTGCGCTCGGTGCTGCTCGACGCGCAGGTGCAGATCGCCGCGCGTCGACGGCCCTACGGGGAGGCCGACCAAGCGTGGCTCGTCGAGCTGTTCGGGACCCCTGACCGCTGGGGCACGACGCTGCGCACCCTGCTGTGGACGCGGACCACGCTCGTCGTGCCGCCGTTCACCGACTCCACGGAGGTGGAGCTCTCCATCCCGTGCTCGTACGACCTCCAGGTGAACGCCTCGAGCTACTTCTCGGCCCTGGAGGACGGCGAGGTGCCGCTCGAGTTCCTGTTCTCGGGCTCGGTGTTCTACTCCGGGCCGGGCGGGATGCTCCAGACGATCCGCCTCTCCTGGGAGAAGGAGGCCGAGTACCGGCTGCCCGTCGCATTGTGGCGGGAGGCGATGGACCGCCACTTCCCCGGCGCGGCGTGGCTGCGGCTCGATCGCGGCGCGTTCGACCGGCTCCGCAAATATAAGGCGGAGCATGGCCTTATGAGCTGGGACGCGGCCATCGACCGGCTGGTGGGGGAGGGGGGCTAGATGGACGTCGTACGGCGGATCGCCGACGCCGTGCTCTACGAGGGCTACATGCTCTGGCCCTACCGGCGCTCGGCCCTGAAGAACCAGCAGCGCTTCACGTTCGGTGGTGTCTATCCGCACGCGTGGGACGACCGCTCGCTCGTGCAGGCCCAGGTGCTGCTCGAGGGGCCGGAGGACGCCGAGGTGGACGTCCGCGTTCGCTTTCTCCACGTGGTGGCCCGCCAGGTCCTCGCTGCGGACGGCGCGCCGGTCGACGAGCTCGAGATCGACGGTGAGCGCTGGGTCACCTGGGACGAGGCGGTGGAGCGCGAGGCCGTGCCCGGTCCGCTTTCCGTGCCGGCCGGTGAGGAGGTCGAGACGCTGCCCGAGGGCGCGATCCGGCGCTCCTGGCGCGCGCTGTCGGGGGAGGTCAGGGTGGAGCGCGAGCCCTTGCGCGCCCGCCTCTCACGCTGGACGGTGCATATCGAGAACACGACGCCGTGGACGGGGTCCGCCCGCGACGATGCCCTCCGTGAGACGTTCTGCTCCACGCACGCCGTGCTCCGCGTCTCCGGCGGGGCGTGGGTCTCGCTCACCGACCCGCCGGACGAGCTCCGCGCGGACGCCGAGGCCTGCGAGAACGAGGGCGTGTGGCCCGTGCTCGTGGGCGAGGAGGGCGACCGTTCCACGCTCCTGGCCTCGCCCATCATCCTCGAGGACCATCCCGAGATCGCGCCCGAGAGTCCGGGCGACCTCTTCGACTCGGGCGAGATCGACCAGATGCTCGTGCTGAACATCCTCGCCATGACCGACGAGGAGCGACGGGACATGCGCGACTCCGATCCGCGCGCGCGGGCGATCCTCGAGCGCACCGAGGCGCTGACCGACGAGGAGCGCGCGAAGCTCCACGGCGCCGTCCGCGACTTCGGGATGGCGCGATGACCGACGACCGGCCGCCTTGGGAGGAGCTCGAGCGCCGCGGACCCGACTCGGTGGACGTCGGCGGCGTCGCCGTGCGCGCGGGCACCCTCGTGCGCCTCGCCCCGCGCCAGACCGGCTCGGACATCTTCGAGATCGCGCTCGCCGGGCGCACCGCCATCGTGCACGAGGTCCTTCAGGACTACGAGGACCGGATCCAGCTCGCCGTGGTCGTCACCGACGACCCGGGCCATGACCTCGGGGCCGACAAGAAGGTCGGCCACCGCTTCTTCTTCGACCCCGACGAGGTCCAGCCGCTCGACCCCGCCGAGGTGGCCGGGGAGCCGCCGGAGCACCGCATCCTCGTGGCGGGGATCGGCAACGTGTTCCTCGGCGACGACGGCTGGGGCGTGGCGCTCGCCGGCCGCCTGGCCACACGCGCGCTGCCGGCCGGGGTTGACGTCGTCGACTTCGGCATCCGGGGGATGGACCTCGCCTACGCGATGCTGGACGGCTATGACGCCGTCGTGTTCCTCGACGCCACGCCGCGGGGCGACCGTCCCGGCACGCTCTACGTCATCGAGCCCGACCTCGACGACATCGAGATGACCGTCGATGCCCACGGGATGGACCCCGTCAAGGTGCTCGCGCTCGCGCGGACCCTGGGAACCGAAGCCCTCCCGCGCACACTCGTCGTCGGGTGCGAGCCCAAGACCCGCATGAGCGCCGACGACGAGCACATCGTCGCCGAGCTCACCGAGCCCGTGCGCGCCTCCCTCGACCCGGCCGTCCGCCTGGTGGAGGAGCTGCTCGAAGACTTGACCCAACCCGCCCAACCGAAGGGAAGTGAGCAATGACGGACATCACCATCAGCCCGGCCGGCCAGGGGGTCATCCTCCTGACGATCCTGGGGGGTGTCGGCGCGCTCGTCGCGGCGCAGATCCCCGAGCTCCAGCGGTACATCAAGATCCGGTCGATGTAGCGCATGCACCGGGTCAGGGTGAGGGTCGTCGAGGACGCGCTCGACGCCAACAACACGATCGCGGCGGCCAACCGCGACGACTTCGACCGCGCCGGCGTGACGGTGATCAACCTCATGAGCGCGCCGGGAGCGGGGAAGACGACCCTGCTCGAACGCACCCTGGCCGATCTCGGCGACGTGCGCGTCGCCGTGCTCGAGGGCGACGTGGAGGGATCGCTGGACGCTGACCGCCTCGCCTCCCTCCACGTCCCCGTGGTGCAGCTCAACACGGGGGCCGGGTTCGGGGGGGAGTGCCACCTCGACGCGAACATGGTGCGCTCCGCCGTGCCCGCGCTGCCGCTCGGAGACATCGACCTCCTGATTATCGAGAACGTCGGCAACCTCGTGTGCCCGGCGGAGTTCCGCGTGGGCGAGGACGTCCGGGCGATGGTCTGCTCGGTCACCGAGGGCGAGGACAAGCCGCTGAAGTACCCGCTCATGTTCCGCGCCTGCGAGCTCGCGGTGGTCAACAAGATCGACCTGCTGCCCTACGTGGACGTCGATCTCGAGGCGCTCCGGCACAACCTCGAGGCCGTGCACCCGGGGATGGAGCGCATCGAGTGCAGCGCGCGGACGGGGGAGGGTGTCGAGGCCTTCCGCGCCTGGCTCCTTTCGCGGGTGCGCGCACGCGCGGTGGCGTGAGCCCGGCCGCCGCCGCCGCCGCGGAGGGGGAGCGCCGGCGGGCGGCCGGGGAGAAGTTCTTCGGGGCGGAGGCCGACCGCATCGCGCGGCTGTGTCACCGCATGGCCGAGCGCTTCGCGCGCGGGGGCCGGCTCGTGGCCTTCGGGGCCGGGCCGGTCGCCCGCTCCGACGCGCGGCACGTCGCGGTGGAGTTCGTCCACCCGGTGATCGTGGGGAAGCGGGCACTGCCGGCGCTCGGGCTCACGGCGGAGGGAGGGCCCGTCGCCGCGCAGGTCGAGCTCCTCATCGAGCCGGACGACATCGCGCTCGCGTTCGGTTCCGATCCCGAGACGGTGGTGGCGCTCTCCGTAGCCCGCGAGCGGGGCTGCCTCACCCTCGCCGACGCCCGCGTGGGCGCCGAGTGGGAGTTCGTGGCCGAGGAGGACGATCCGTTCGTCGCCCAGGAGCTCGTGGAGACCCTGTACCACGTGCTGTGGGAGCTCGTGCACGTGTTCTTCGATCACCGGGGACTGCTCGAGGGGCGCACGCAGCGCCCGATGCACGACACGGGCGCGTCGTCGTTCCTCTACCCGTTCTTCGCCGAGCAGGAGGACGACCTCGAGTCGGTGGTCGCCGACGTGCGCGCCTCCGTGCTGGCCAAGAGCGAGGAGATCTCGGCGCTGCGCGAGGCGACCCTGCGCGAGGGCGGCGGAGTCCTGCACGCCGCCGCCGCCGCGCTGCGGGCGCGCTTCGAGGCCGGCGGGCGGGTGCTCGCGCTCGGCAACGGGGGGTCGGCCACGGACGCGATGGACGCGGTCGCCGACCTGCGCTCGCCGCCGGTCGGGATGACTCCCCGGCCCGCCATCGATCTCTGTGAGGACCCGGGCATCCTCACCGCGATCGCCAACGACGTCGGGGTGGAGTCGGTGTTCGCCCGGCAGGTCATCGCCCACGGGCGCGGCTCGGACGCCCTGCTCGCGTTCTCGACGAGCGGGGGGTCGCAGAACGTGCTGCGCGCGCTCGAGGAGGCGCGCCGGCGCGGGCTCTTGACGATCGCGTTCGTGGGCTACGACGGCGGGCAGATTTTCGCCGGCGGGCTCGCCGACCACGTCGTGGTCACCCGCTCCGAGCACATCCCGCGCATCCAGGAGGCCCAGGCGAGCGGGTGGCACGTCCTGCGCACGCTTGTGGAAACGGTCTCCGCGCACCCATGAGCGCCACCCGCGTGCGGGCGCGGGTCAGCGGGACGGTCCAGGGCGTCGGCTTCCGCCCCTACGTCTACCGGCTGGCCGGAGAGCTCGAGCTCGGCGGCTGGGTCCTGAACGACGAGCGCGGCGTCGTGGTCGAGGTGGAGGGGGAGGAGGGGGCGGTCGACGCGTTCCTCGCGCGGCTGCCGGCCGAGGCTCCGCCGATGGCGCGGGTGGAGCAGGTGCAAGCCGAGCCACGACCGCCACGCGGGGAGCGCTTCTTCTCGATCGCGCCGAGCGCGCGGGAGGGCACGCCGGATGCGCTCGTGGCGCCCGACGCGGCGACGTGCGACGACTGCCTGCGCGAGCTGGCCGACCCCGTCGACCGGCGCTTCCGCTACCCCTTCGTGAACTGCACGAACTGCGGCCCGCGCTTCACGATCATCCGGGGCGTCCCCTACGACCGCCCGCGCACGACGATGGCGGGCTTCGCGATGTGCCCCGCGTGCCACGCGGAGTACGAGGATCCCGCCGACCGCCGCTTCCATGCGCAGCCCAACGCCTGCCCGGTGTGCGGGCCGCGCGCGCGGCTGGTCGACCGGGCGGGGAGGGAGGTGCCGATGCCCGCGTCGGAGGCCGGTGGCGAGCTCTGCGAGCTCGGCTCCCTCGCGACGCCCGCCGACGCCGTCGCCGCCACCGCGGCGGCCCTGCGCGCCGGAGCGATCGTCGCGGTGAAGGGGCTGGGCGGCTTTCACCTCGCCTGCCGGGCCGACGACCCGGGCGCCGTCGACGCGCTCCGTGCGCGCAAGCATCGCGAGGACAAGCCCTTCGCGCTCATGGTCGCCGATCTCGCCGCGGCGCGGGAGCTCGTCACCCTCGGCCCCGAGGAGGAGGAGCTGCTCTCGGGCGTCGCCCGTTTGATCGTCCTCGCGCCCCGACGACCGGAGGGGACCGTCGCCCCGAGCATCGCGCCCGGGGCGCCGGAGCTCGGGGTGATGCTGCCCTACACGCCGCTGCACCATCTGCTGCTCGCCGACGCCGGCGTTCCCCTGGTGCTCACGAGCGCCAACGTCTCCGACGAGCCCATCGCCTACGAGGACGCGGACGCGCTGACCCGCTTGGCGCCGATCGCCGACCTCTTCCTCCTCCACGACCGCCCGATCCACATGCGCACGGACGACTCCGTGGCGCGGGTCGTCCGGGTGGGCTCCGTGCGGCGTCCCCTCCTGCTGCGGCGCTCACGCGGGCTCGTGCCCGCGAGCCTCGCCCTGCCCGTCCCCACCGTCCGTCCGCTGCTCACCTGCGGCGCGGAGCTCAAGAGCACGTTCTGCGTGGCGCGTGGCGAGCGGGCGTGGATCGGCCACCACATCGGCGACCTGGGCAACTGGGAGACCCTGCGCTCCTTCCGGGAGGGGATCGCGCACTTCGAGGAGCTCTTCGCCGTGCGGCCGGAGGTGGTCGCGCACGACCTGCACCCCGGCTACCTCTCCACCGCCTACGCCGTCGAACGTGGGGAGCAGGACGAGGAGGTCGAGCTCCTTGGCGTCCAGCACCATCACGCCCACCTCGCGGCGGTGCTGGCCGAGCACTCCGAGACGGGGCCGGCGGTCGGCGCGATCTTCGACGGCACGGGCTACGGCACCGACGGGACGGTGTGGGGCGGGGAGCTCCTCGTCGGAGAACTCACGGGCTTCGAGCGTGCCGGGCACCTGCACCCCGTCCGCCTGCCGGGTGGCGACCGCGCCGTCCGCGAGCCGTGGCGGATGGCCTGCGCGTGGCTGGTGGCGGCAGACGGGGAGGCGCCGGCGCTGCGCGAGCGGGTGGGGGCGGAGCGGTGGGATGTCGTGGCGAGGATGGCCCGGGAGGGGGTCGCCGCGCCGGTCACCACGAGCGCCGGACGTCTCTTCGACGCCGTGGCCGCGCTCTGCGGCCTGCGGACGGACGTGACCTATGAGGGCCAGGCGGCGATCGAGCTCGAGGCCGTCGCCGACCCCGAGGAGCGCGGGGCGTACGCCATGCCGCTCGAGTCCACCACGCCTCTCCTTGCGGGCGGGCCCGCTTCGCCGCCTGCGTCGCTCGTCCTCGATCCTCGTCCCGCCATCCTCGCCGCGGTCGAGGACGCCGCGTCCGCGGTCCCTCCAGGAGCGATCTCCGCCCGCTTCCACGCCGGGCTGGCGGCGGCCACGGTCGCCGCCTGCGCCGCGCTCGCCGAGGAGCGCGGCCTCGACCTCGTGGTCCTCTCCGGCGGCGTCTTTCAGAACCGCCTCCTGCTCGAGTCGGTCGCCGCGGGGGTGATCGATGCGGGCCTCCGCGTCCTCACCCCCGAGCGACTGCCTCCGAACGACGGCGGCATCGCCTTCGGCCAGGCGGCGATCGCCGCGGCGAGCGGCCACTAGGGGTGCCGGAGGCGGCCAAATGGCCGCCGGCGGCGGGTCCCCAGTCGCGCATAGCGACACATGCTCCTAGCTAGAGGAGCTGTGGGATCGCTCGGGCGGTCACGATCAGGCCGAGCCCGAGGATGAGGACCGTGGAGAGCGCGGGGAGGGCGCTGACGAAGCGTCCGCCAAAGGAGAGGCGGGTCGTCATACGGCGGGCGCTCACGAGGGCGAGGCCGAGGCCGGTGAGCGTCGCCGCGAGCCCGAGACTGAAGGCGACGATGAGCAGGAGTCCGAGGGCGAGCTGGTGCTGGGCGATCGCTCCGAGCAGCACGACGAGGGCGGACGGGCAGGGAATCAGCCCCGCCGAGGCACCCATCCCCACCAGGCCCTTCCACGTGATGCGATCGGGAAGCTGATGGTCGTGATGGTGCCCTTCCCCATGCGAGTGCCCGTGGTCGTGGGGGTGGCCGTGGTCATGCGCGTGGTCATGGTCATGGTCATGGGCGTGGTCGTGCCCCTCCGCCATCCGCCGCCGGCGCCAGCGCAGCCGGGAGCGCAGCGCCGCCCCGCCGATCGACAGGACGAGGAGGCCCGAGGCGAGCGAGAGCCACGGGTAGAGCTGCTCGGGGACGATGTACTGGGCGAGCACGAGGGTCACCAGCCCGAGGGCGAAGACGCCGATCGTGTGGGTCAGCGTCGTGACCGCGCCGAGGACCACCGCATGGCGTGGCGTGCCGCGCATTCCCACCAGGTACGCCGCCACCATCGACTTGCCGTGGCCCGGCGAGAGGGCGTGGATCGCGCCCCAGGCGAAGGCCGTGAGCAGGAACAGCACGAGAACCCCGCGGCCTGCCGCCGCGCTCGCGAACACCCCCGCGAAGCCGTCGCCCCCCACGTTCGTGGTGGTGGCGCCGGCGCCCGGCTGCCGCGGCGCCGTGAGCGTGCCCTGCCCCGGCGCGACCGCGAACGACGCCTCGCGCTCGTCCAGCGGGCTCGAGAGCGAGGCCTTCGGGTAGAAACGCAGCCCGTGCGTGGGGTCGCCCGACGGGGCGGAGGATCGCACCGCGGTCCCCTTGCCCGGCTCCGCGACGATGGCCTTCCAGCCCACCCGGTCGGCATAGGTGCCGTCGTGGACCACGAGCCGACCCCGCCGCGGGATCGCTCCGACGAACGGGAGCTCCACGCGGGTGAGCGGCAGGCCGCCCTGCCCGGGGGGATGGGAGAACAGCGGCCGCGCCGACGGCCGCAGTACGACCGGCCGACCGTCGACGCTGACCGTCAGCCCGCGCTCGACCTCGGCGCGCTTACGGGCCAGGATGGCCGCGACGGACAGCCCACGCTCCTGGAACGTCGGGATCTCCGCCTGGTCGAGGAGGTAGCGCAGCTCGACCCGCCCGTCCGAGACCCGGACCTGCGTCAGGTGGTTGATCGAGAAGTTGCCCAGCGGGTGAGCCGAGGCGGGCGTCCCGGCGAGCCCCGCCGCGAGGGCCGCCAGCGCGAGGACGAGCAGCGCGCGGCGCATCAACCCAACCCCCGCAACGCACGGGCGGCCCGCGGCGCGTAGAGCGGGGAGAAGCGCGGGTTGAGGCTCAGGGTGCGCCGCAGCAGCGCGCGGGCCGTCCCCCGGTCCCCCGCGTCCCGGGCGCTCATCCCCGCGTGGTAGAGGAAGGAGGGATCGCGCGAGCCGAGCCGGAGCGCTCGCCGGGCCCAGCCCCATCCCGCTCGCGGCCGGCCCGCCGCCGTCAACGCCCACCCGAGCGCGTCCGCGGAGCGGACGCTCGGCGCCTGTGCCCAGGCGCGGCGACCGAGCCGCACGGCGCGGCTCGGGCTGCCGTGGTTGGCCTCGAAGAGCGCGAGGTCGACGTCGGTGTTCACGCCGTTGGCGCGCAGGAGCCGCTCCTCGGCCCCGACCAGCTCGAGGTCGCGCCGTGCTGCGGCCCGACGTCCGGCGGCGAGCTCGGTCTCGCCCAGCGCGACTATGTACTGGGGGAGGGGGAGGCGCGCGACCACATCCCGGAGGCGCCGGACCGCAGGGCCGAGCCGGCCGCCGGCCGACTCGACCTGGGCCAACCCGACCTCGGCCGGGGGATACCCCGCGACCTTCGACAGCGCGCGGCGATAGGCCGACGCGGCGGCGCCGGCGCGTCCCCGCACGAACTCGAGGTCGCCGAGCAGCGATTGGACGTAGGCGACGTTCTCGGGGTTCTCGCCGCCGGCCGAGACCGCGTAGCCCATGGCCTGGACGGCGCCGTCGAGGTCACCGTGGAGCTCACGGAAGTAGGACACGCGCGCATAGGAGGCGAGGTTGGGCTTGAGGTCGATGAAGCGCTGGATCGCGTGCGCTGCCTGACCGTAGCGTCCGAGCTCGACGAGCGCATCGACCAACGCCGGGTAGGCCTCGACGGCCCGCGGCGCCAGGGCCAGCGCCAGCCGGGCGTCCCGCAGCCCGCCCCGGAAGTCGTGCCGGGCGAGCGCGATCGTCGCCTGCCCCACACGCGCCGCCGGGTTGCGCCGGTCGAGCGCGACCGCCGTCCGCAGGACCCGGTCGGCGCGGCCGTAGAAGCCCGGGTCCCCCGTCTCGCGCACGCGCTGGTAGTAGGCCAAGCCGAGGGCGGCCCAGAGGTCGGGGTCCGAACGGTGGGTGCCGATCGTGCGCTGGAGGACCGCGATCCGCTGCGGTGTGGTCTGTCCGGCGGTGAGCGCGCCAACCCCCTGGTCGGAGGGCCGGGTCGCCGCCCCCGACGGTGACCGGCCGAGGACGGCGAACGCCGCGAGCGCCACGCCGAAGCTCAGGGCCACGGTGAGGAAACCAAGCTGACGGCGGGTACGGGTCATCGGAGGACCGGACCGCTCGGCGCGAGTGGGTCGGGGAGGAGCAGCAGCGCTCCTCCCCGACCGTCTCGCGTCAGCGTGACCGCTTGGGCAGGCCCGGCAGGATCCCGCCGCCGCCTCACGGCACCGGCGTGGTGGGCCCACCCCCGGCCGGGGTCGGCGTGTGCGCCGGCTCGGTCCGGTTGCCCACCGCGGCATCGAACCCACTGGTGGGCGGGGCGAGGTACGGGAACTCCGGGAGGAACGGCTTGTCGTTCACGTCCACCCCGTCGCCGAGCGGCACCTTGTTGCCCTTGAGGAAGCCGGCCACCACCTGCGTCTGGATGTCCACGACGTCGTCGCTGAGGCGGCGGCCGTTCGGGAAGCCGGCCATGTCGCCGCCGATCACCCCGAAGCGGTTGGGATTAGCCGCCGGGGGGACGCCGAGGTTGAGCTTCAGCGTGTCCGCCGCCGCCGGATGCTTGCCGATCTGGGTGACCCCGGGGATCCCCGTCAGCAACGCCTGGACGATGTCCGTGCGGTTCTTCTCCGGGGCGTGAACCGTCGGGAACAGGGCGTTGATGACCCGCGCCAGCTCCGGGTTCAGCACGAACTTCCCGAAGAGACGGGCGTCGTCCTGGGGCTGGGTGCGGTTGAATTGGTCCTTGCGTCCGAGCGGGACGAGCAGCTCGTTGACGAGCGGATTCCCGAGTCGCGAGACCTGCACCTGCCGCCCGCGCGACCCGCGGTTCGAATCGAACCGGTTGTTCGTGACCTCGAGCGCGCGCCGCTCGGTCGAGGCCCACACGCCGACCACGGCGTTGCTCGCCTTGGGGCCGGAGACGCCGCGCTGGTTGCGCGTCACCTGCGACTTCGGCACCTGCAGGACGATCGACTCGATGTTCGTGCCCGAGAAGTCGTCATGGCCCCCTCCACTGGCGCCCGTGCCCGAGCGGAGGTGGAGGGAGTCGAACACCGCGCCGAGGTCGATGAAGAACGGGTCGTCGCGCTGGCCGGCAAAGGTCTGCCCGCGGAAGCGGACCCCGTGGACCGCCTGGCTCGCGAGACGGTTGTAGTCCGGCATGGTCTTCGGGCCGACGTTGCTGGGTGCGACCGGCACGTTGCGGGCGAGGACCGTGCTCTTGATCCGCGTACGGCGCCCGCTGCGACGGAAACGCTCGAGCGAGAGCGTGTAGGTCTGGAACGTGTTGAGGGTCTTGTCGAAGACCGAGTTGACGGGCGGCACCGCATAGAGGGCGGAGCTCCTACGCAGCTTCGTGTGGAAGCGGTAGAGGTAGCGCAGGTCCGTGCGCCCGTCGCCGGTGTTGTCGATGTTCAGGTAGTAGGAGGCGCGGTCGTCGAAGCGGTAGAAGGTCGGCCCGCCGTTCGGGTTCTCGCCCGGGATCCAGTTGCCGACGATCGTCACGCGCTGTGTGGCGTTCGGCGCGACGAACGCGTACGTGTCCGTGTTGTCGGCCGTGGGGTCGAGCATGATGTTCGGCGCCTCGCGATGGCTCGAGCCGAGGCTCGACGTGACGGCGAGGGCGCCGGCCACGAGGGCCGCGAACAGCGCGAGCAACCTGACGGTGCCCGCACGCTTGACGAGACGCATGCACGTTCCCCTTCCGGGAGATCTATCCGACATCGGGCTGATGGTCGGGACGATAGGCGCTCCTTCGCGCGCGACTCAGATCCGGATCAAATGTCGTTCGTGATGATCCGATCCTGGCGCGTGGGCCGCATGGCACCCGTGCACCCCCGGCTCGGGCTCCGCGCTGCGTCCATCGCCGCCCTGACGGCGCTCGGGCTCGCGGGCTGTGGCGGGAACGGGACTCCGCCATCGCTCGTCGGCCGGGTGCTGACCGTGCCGGGGCGCGCGGGCACGATCGCCGCGCGCGCGCGCGTCGCGGCGGGACCCACCGCCGTGGCCGTGGGCGAGGGCGGGGTGTGGGTCGCCGACAACAGTGCCGGGATCCTCACGCGCCTGGACCCGGGAACCGGCCGCGTGACGGGACCGGGCATCCCGGTAGGGCCGGGACCGCTCGCCGTCGCCGCGGGCGAGGGCGCCGTGTGGGTGGCCACCGGCGACGGGCGCGTGCGCCGCGTCGACCCGCGCACCCGGCGCGTGGCGCCCGGCGGCGCCCGGATCCCCGGTGTGTCGGGCCTCGCCGTGGGGGCCGGGGCGGTGTGGGCGACGAGCGGGGCGGGAGGCACGGTGCAGCGGATCGACCCGGCGAGCGGCCGTCTCCGGGGCGCACCCATCCGGACGGGCGCGGGCGCGGCGGACGTCGCGGTGGGCGGCGGCGCGGTCTGGGTGGCCGACGCCGTCGCCGGCGACGTCGCCCGGATCGATCCCGGTTCGGGACGCGTCGTCGCGCGGACGCGCGTGGCTCCCGCCCAGCCGCGCGGACAGGTGCTCGCCCTGACCTACGGTGCGGGCGGGGTGTGGGTGGCCAAGACGAGCGCGCGACTCGCCCAGCCCATCGACCTCCTCCGCCTCGACCCCGCGTCGGGCCGCGTCACGGGCCCCGCGCTGCGCGTCACGGGTCGCGTCGGGCTGCAGCTCGCCGCGGGCCCGGGCGCCGTATGGATCACCGACGCGGGCAACGCGCTGCCGTCCGCTCCGCGGCGGGCCCCGTCCGTCCTGCGCGTCGACGTCCGCCGCCGGGCGCTCGTCGGCCGCGGCGTACGCACCGGGCCCGACCCGCAGGGCATCGCCGTGGGCGCCGGCGCGGTGTGGGTCACCGACGCCGATGCCAACCGGGTGACGCGGCTCGTGCCCTAGTCGAGGCGCCGTTCTCAGTGCCCGTGCCGATGCTCGGACTCGAGGCCCTGCTCGTGCGCGTGCGTGTGCGCGTGGAGGTGGTCGCCGTGGGAGTGCTCGTGCGTGTGCGCCTCGTGGGAGTGCTCGTGCGTGTGCGCCTCGTGGGCGTGCTCGTCCGGGTTGCCGTGGTGCACGCCCTGGTGTTCCCGCTTCGCGCAGACGGCGCACAGGCCGACGATCGGAAAGTGCGAGAAGCGCGCCTCGTAGCCGAAGGCGGCCCGGATCTGGGCGCGGACCGCGTCGAGCCGGCCCGCGTCGACGCTCGTCACCCGATCGCAGCGCTCGCACATCAGGTACTCGCGCTCCTCCTCGCCCACCAGGGCGTAGAGGCCGGGGCCGTGGCCGAGGTGCACGTGGCGCACGACGCCGAGCTCTTCGAGGTGCTCGAGCGCGCGGTAGACGGTGGTGAGCTCCAGACGCGTTCCCCGACCGTCGCGCCCGCGCGACAGGTACTCGGCCGACACCGGGCCGTCCGCGGAGAACAGGGCCTCGAGCACATCGCGGCGCGGTCGCGAGAGCCGGCCGCCCCGCTCGCGCAGCGCGGCCGCCGCGTCCGCCACGTCGGCGACGGCGAGTGGCGAGGTGCGCGGGGCGACGGTCACTCCCCGGCCGCGGCCGCCGCCGCCGGCGGCTCGGCGAGGTGCTCCGACCAGCGCTCCTCGATGCGTCCGAAGCGCCAGACCCCGAGGGCGATCGTCCACGTGAGGACGAAGAGGCCGACCACGGCGTAGCCCACGACGTTCAGATCCAGGTGCGCGGCGAAGTCCCAGAACCCGCCGGACAGCGAGAGCCTGTCGGCGAGGACCGAGAGCAACTCGATCGAGCCCACGAGCAGCGCGACGGCCACCGACAGCCCGGTGATCGTGATGTTGTAGTAGATCTTGCGGATCGGCTTGGAGAACGCCCAGCCGTAGGCGAAGTTCATGAACGCGCCGTCGAGCGTGTCGAACAGCGACATCCCGGCGGCGAAGAGGATCGGCAGGCAGAGGATCGCGTAGAAGGGCAGGCCGCTCGCCGCCCCCGCCCCCGCGAGCACGAGCAGCGCGACCTCGGTGGCGGTGTCGAACCCGAGGCCGAAGAGGCAGCCCAGCGGATACATCTGCCAGGGCTTGGTGACCGCGCGCGTCGCCCGGCCGTAGATGCGGTTCATGAAGCCGCGGTTGTCGAGCTGGGACTGGAGCTCGGCCTCGTCGAAGGCGCCGTGGCGCATCCGCCGGAAGATCCGGAGGATCGAGACGAGGATGATCAGGTTGAGCAGCCCGATGATGAACAGGAACGAGCCCGAGACCAGCGGCCCGATGAGCCCGGTGGCCTTGTGCAACGTCGAGGAGTCGTTCTGCAGCGCGCCGCTCAGGCCGCGCACCCCGGCCACGACGAGGAGGCCGAGGACGAAGACGATCGTCGAGTGGCCGAGCGAGAAGAAGAACCCGACGCTGAGGGGGCGCTGGCCCTCGCTCATGAGCTTCCGGGTCGTGTTGTCGATCGCCCCGATGTGATCGGCGTCGAAGGCGTGGCGCAGCCCGAGCGTGTAGGCCGTCATCCCGAGGCCCACGCCGAACACCCCGCTGGCACCGAGGTTGTAGTGATGCGGCGCGACCACCGCGATGAGCAGGAAGAACCCGACGACGTGGAGGCCGAGGACGACGGCGGCGAGGACGGCGGCGCGGCGCCACTCGGCGGGAGTCAACGCGCCGCGCACGCGGGTCCAACGAGACTGCTCCATGCTCGGCTCCTCCCTCGGGCGGCCCACCCTAGACCTTGACTGAGCTTGTTGCAAGGCGGTGGCGTTAGTGCCGCTCGCAGAGCGGCGACTCCTCCGCCGACGGAACCTGACGTTGACGTAAGCTACACTTTGCTCCATGAGGATTCCTGGAGTCGCCGCCGACCATCGCCACTACAAATGGTGGGCCCTCTCGTGCACCAGCCTCGGGATGCTCCTGGCGACGATCAACTCGGGGACGCTCATCATCGCGCTGCCCGACCTCGAGCGGGCGCTGCACACCGACCTGCTCTCGCTCGTCTGGGTGATCCTCGCCTACATGATCGCCTCGACGGTCCTCGTTCTCACGGCGGGTCGGCTGTCCGATCTGTTCGGCCGCAAGCGGGCGTACGTGCTGGGCTTCCTCGTCTTCTCGGCTGCGTCGCTCGGCGCCGGTTTCTCCTCCTCGGGGACCGTGCTCATCCTCTGGCGGATCCTCCAGGGCATCGGTGGCGCGCTCATCTTCGCCAACGCGGCGGCCCTCGTGACCGACGCGTTCCCCAAGGAGCAGCTCGGGGTGGCGATGGGGACGAACACGATGATCGCGGCGGTCGGGCTCGTCCTCGGACCGGTGCTCGGTGGCGCGCTCGTGCAGATCGACTGGCCGTGGGTCTTCTGGTTCAACGTGCCCTTGGGCCTGGCCGGGGCGCTGTGGGCCGGTGCGGTGCTCCGCGAGCTCGCGCGGCCCGACAGCGTCCGCGGGCTCGACCTCGGCGGCACCGTCGTGTTCGTCGTCGGGCTCACCGGGCTCGTCTACGGCGTCTCGCGCGGTGGGCTCTCGGGCTGGACGGACCCCCTCGTGCTCGGCGGCATCGCGGTGGGCATCGTGCTCCTGCCCCTCTTCGTGCTCATCGAGCACCGCGGCCGCGCGCCCATGCTCGACCTGGCGATCTTTCAGAACCGCCTGTTCTCCGCGGCCACCGCGGCCGCGTTCATCAACGGGCTGTCGCGCTTCGCGCTCATGTTCGTCTTCGTCTTCTACTTCCAGGGGGTCAAGGGCGACGACCCGATCGTCGCGGGCGTGAAGCTCGCGCCGCTCGCCGTGGGGATGCTCGTCTCCTCGCCGCTGGCCGGCATCTGGGCCGACCGCCACGGCTCGCGGACGCTCGCCGCGCTGGGCATGGTGGTCTCCGCCCTCGGCCTCGCGGCGATGACCACGCTCGACGCGGGCTCGAGCTACGCGCTGAGCACGGTCTGGCTCTTCGTCGTGGGCGTCGGCTCGGGCATGTTCAACTCGCCCAACACGGCGGCGATGATGGGGACCGTCCCCGCCCATCGCCGCGGGATCGCGGCCGGGGCCCGGACCATGCTCCAGAACACCGGCGCGGTGCTCTCCATCGCCTTCGTGCTCGCGATCATGACCTCGGCGATCCCCAAGGACGTCCTCTTCAAGATCTTCTCCGGGCTCGCGTCGGGGATCTCCGACGCCCAGCTCTCGCCCTTCCTGGCCAACATGCACACCGCGCTCTGGGTGCTCGCCGCCACGTCGCTCGTCGGCGCCGGGGTCTCGCTCCTCCGCCCCGCGCACGTGCGGGCGCCCGACGCGGTGGGCGTGCCGGCGTGAGCACGAGCACGGCGGAGCTGCTGCGGATCGGCGACGTCGCCCGTGCCGTGGGCACGACCACCCGAACGATCCGCTACTACGAGGAGATCGGACTGCTTCCCGGCGCCGGGGGGCGCGCGGCCGGGCGCCACCGCGCCTACACGCCCGAGGACGCCGAGCGCCTGCGCGACGTCCTGCGCATGAAGGAGCTGCTCGGGGTCTCGCTCGAGGAGCTCCGTGTGCTCATCGACGCCGAGGACGCCCGCGCCGAGCTGCGCTCGGAGTGGCACCACGGCGCGCCGGGAGCGGGCCGTCGCCGCGAGATCCTCAAGGAGGCGTTGCGCATCGCCGACCGCCAGCTCGAGCTCGTCCGGAGCCGCGCGAGCGAGCTCGCGCGCTTCGAGCGTGAGACGACCGAGCGCCGCACGCGCCTGCGCGCCCGGCTCGCCGAGCTCGACGCCTGAGGCGGGGGTAACCTCCGCACCATGGCGTTCGGGCCGATCCTCACCGCGATGGTCACGCCGTTCGACGCGGACGGTGCCGTCGACGAGGAGGCCACCGTCCGGCTCCTGCACCACCTCGCCGACAACGGCTCCGACGGGGCCGTCGTCGCCGCGACGACGGGCGAGGCGTCCGTGCTCTCGGACGAGGAGCACGTGGGGCTCGTCCGGCTCGCGGTCGAGCAGGCGCCCGCGCGCTTCACGGTGCTCGCCGGCGCCGGGTCGAACGACACGCGTCATGCCTGCGCACTCACCGAGCGCTGCACGGAGGCCGGTGCCCAGGGCATCCTCTCGGTCACGCCCTACTACGTCCGGCCGAGCCGGAAGGGGATCCTCGCGCACTTCGGCGAGGTGGCCCGGGCGACCGACCGGCCGGTCCTCCTCTACAACATCCCGAGCCGGACGGCGACCGACATGCCCAACGACCTGCTGGCCGAGCTTGCCCAGATCGACGGCATCGAGGGCGTCAAGCAGGCGCGGTATGAGGATCTCGCGCGAATCGACGGGCTCGACCTCTACGCGGGCAACGACGACCTGCTCGCGCAGGTGCTCGACCTCGGCGGCGCCGGCGGGATCCTCGTCGCCTCGCACCTGGTCGGCCGCGAGATGCGACGGATGGTGGACGCGCCCGACCGGCGGCACGAGATCGAGGACGGGCTCAGAGACCTCTACGCCGCGCTCTTCGTGACGAGCAATCCGACGCCACTCAAGGCGGCGCTCAACCTCATGGGGCTGGACGTCGGCGGCCATCGGCTGCCGCTCGTGGACGCCGACGAGGACGAGCTCGCGGTGATCCGCGGCGCCCTCGAGCGCCATGGGCTCCTCGAGCGGGCACGCGCGTAGTGGCCCCTCAGAAGAAGCTCCGCGTCCTCCCGCTCGGCGGGGTGGGGGAGATCGGCAAGAACCTCACCGTCGTCGAGTACGACGGGCGCATCGTCGTCGTGGACTGCGGCCTGCGCTTCCCGACCGCCGAGATGCTCGGCATCGATCTCGTCCTGCCCGACTTCACCTACCTGCGCGAGCGGGCCGCGGACATCGAGGGCATCGTCATCACCCACGGCCACGAGGACCACCTCGGGGCCCTGCCCTGGGTGCTGCGCGAGCTGGGCCGCGAGGGCTCGCCGCTGCCGCCGGTCTTCGGCGGGAAGCTCACGATGGCCATGGCGCGCTCCAAGCTCGACGAGCACAAGCTCAAGGAGGTCGAGCTCGAGGATCTCGACGACGGCGACGAGGTCGATCTCGGCCCCTTCGCGGTCGAGCTCGTGCACCTGACGCACTCCATCCCGGACTCCTCGGCGGTGGCGCTGACGTGCGAGCTCGGCACGACCCTCGTGACCGGCGACTACAAGTTCGACCAGACACCGGTCGACGGCAAGCCCGCCGACGTCTCGCGGCTGGCCGAGCTCGGCGCCGACGGCGTGCTCCTGCTGTGCGGCGACTCGACGAACGCCGACCGCCCCGGGTTCTCGCCGAGCGAGTCCACCGCCGGACCGGGTCTCGCGCGGGTCTTCGCGGGTTGTTCCGGGCGCATCGTCGTCACCAGCTTCGCGTCGAACATCCACCGCGTCCAGCAGGTGGTGGACGCCGCCGCCGCGCTGGGCCGCAAGGTCGTCCTCGTCGGGCGCTCGATGCGCAAGAACGTGAACATCGGGCGTTCGCTCGGGCATATCAAGGTGCCCGAGGGGCTGATCGTCGGCCCCCGGGAGATGGACGACTTCCCGGACGCCAAGCTCGTGGTGGTCTCCACCGGTTCCCAGGGCGAGCCGCTCTCGGCCCTGCGGCGCATGGCCCACCACGACCACCGCCAGGTCAAGCTCCACAAGGGCGACACGGTGGTCTTCTCGGCGACTCCGATCCCCGGCAACGAGCGGGCGGTCAACGAGACGATCGACCGCCTCTACCGGATCGGCTGCGACGTGGTCACCGCGCGCGACGCGCCCATCCACGCCTCCGGCCACGGCTACGAGGAGGAGCTCAAGCTCATGCTCAACCTCGTGCGCCCGCGCTACGTGATGCCGGTGCACGGCGACTACAAGCGCCTGCGCCTGCACGCCAAGCTCGCGGAGGCGGTGGGGATCGACCCGAAACGGATCTTCCACGGCGAGAACGGGCAGCCGCTGGAGGTCGACGAGCGCCGCGCCCGGTGGGGCGACAAGGAGCGGGCGGGCATGATCTTCGTCGACGGCGTCGACATCGGCGACCCGGCCGACGTCGCGCTGCGCGACCGCCGCATGCTCTCGGCCGACGGGATCTTCATCGTGGTCGCCACGGTGTCCGAGCAGGACGGCAGCTCCGTCGCCGCGCCCGAGGTGATCTTCCGCGGCGTGCCCTTCCTCGACGAGGCCGACGGGTTCGTGGAGGAGATCCGCACGACCGTCGACACCTCGCTGGCCCGCGCGGCCAAGGAGGAGATCCGCGAGGTCGACCTCCTCCAGCAGGTCCTGCACGACGACCTCGCGGAGTTCGTCTACGACCGCCTGCGCCGGCGGCCCATGGTCCTGCCGGTCGTCGTCGAGGTGTAGCCCTGCTGCGGCGCGCGCCGCTGAAGGCATGGCTTGCCGGGGTGATCGGCCTCGGGCTCGTCGTCCGGCTCGTCGTCGTGCACCTGACGTCGGGCGACGTCTTCGACCTCGGCTCGATGGTGCTGGTCCACGACCGCCTACAGGTCGACCCGCTGCACGTCTACTCCGGCGTCATCGAGGCCGTGGGCGGCGTCGGGCCGCCGCGCTGGCCCTACCCGCCCGGCTTCTTTCCGCTCATCGCCGCGGCCGGCAGCGCCGCCTCGCGGCTCGGGATCGGCTTCGAGGAGCTCCTGCGCATTCCCGGGGTCCTGGCCGATGCCGGCATCGCGTGGCTCGTGCAGGGCTACCTGGCGGGGCAGGGGTACGGCCCGCGGGCGCGCGTGGCCGCGGCCGCCCTCGTCGCGCTCGCGCCGGCCTTCGGGATCATCTCGGCCGACCACGGTCAGATTGACGCGGTGGCGATCCTCCCCGCCGTCGGCGCGCTGCTCGTCTGGGAGCGGGCGGCGCCCGACCGCCGCGCACTCGCGGCCGGCCTGCTCATCGGCCTCGGCGCGGCGCTGAAGACCACCCCCGTGTTCGTCGTCCTCGCGCTGCTGCCGTGGGCGCGCTCGCGGCGCGAGGCGGGGACCCTCGTCGCGGCCTCGCTCCTGGTGCCCCTCGCGGCGCTGGCCCCCTTCCTCCTGGCCGACGGCCATGGCGTGCTGCGCGCCCTGGGCTACCACGGCGCGCCCGGGTTCGGCGGGATCAGCCTCTTCGTCCAGCCCGACCTGGCGTCGGGATGGCTGGGGACGGAGGTCGTCCGGCTCACCGACGCGAGCCGGACGGTCAGCGACGCCGCGCCCGGGATCCTGGCGTTGACCCTCGCGGCGCTCGGCGTCTTGTTGTGGCGGGTCCGGCCGCCGGTCGCTGTGGGGGCGAGCCTGGTCTACCTCGCGGTCTACGTCTCGGGGGTCGACTTCTTCTTGAACTACCTCGTCTGGGGACTGCCCTTCTTCCTCATGGCCGGCTGGCTCTGGCCCGTCGCGCTGCTCGAGGTCGCGTGGCTGATCCCCCTGGGCGTTCGCTACCTGCGGCCGGCGTTCGGCGACGGTGCGTGGCCGGGGTGGGTCGTCTCCTGGGTGTTCGTGCCGACGATGATGGCCCTGTGGCTCGCGGCGCTCGTCGTCCTGGTGCGGCTCGTCCGCCAGGTTGGCGCGACGGCGGCCCGGGGTAGAGGGGGGAGATGACCGGTCGGACCCGGCAGCGGCTGGCGGACATACTGGCCGCGCTGGGGGCCCTCGCGGTGCTGGCCGGGACGATCTACCTGCTCGTCCGGCTGGTGAGCGACGCCAAGCTCGTCCAGGTCCAGAACCATGCCGGCCTCGGCATCATCCGCGAGCTCGGCGCGATCGGCTGGGTGGTGCTCGCCCTCGCCGGCGGCCTCGCGCTGCTCGGCGCCTGGCTGCTGGCCCGCCGGGGAGTTGGAACGCGCGCGGAGGAGGAGCACCGCCGCGCCGCAGAGGAGCGGGCCGCCGAGGCCGAGGAACGCGCACGAGCCGCCGAGGAGCGCGCGGAGGAGGCCGAGCAGCGGGCCGGAGCCGCGCAGGCCCGCGGCGAGGAGGCCGAGGCCGAAGTGGAGAAGGCCCGGCGCAAGCTGCACACCTCCGAGGTCGCCCGGGCGGGCGCCGAGCGCTCCCGCCGGGTGGAGCGTGAGTGGAATCGCGAGCTGCGCGACCAGCTCGGCCGGCTCTACCGCGAGCGCCGCGGCCAGACGGACATCGACGACGTGCGCACGCTGATCCTCCACACCGCCGTCTCCCTGCTGGACGCCGAGAAGGGCCTGCTGCTCGAGCGCCCCGATGGCGACGACGGGCTCAGCGTCTGCCGCGCGAGGGCTTCGACCACGATCCCGCCGACGCCAGGCTGGTCCGGCGCTTCGCCGGTGAGGTCCTCGCCCGTGACGCCATCCTGCGCGAGGACGCCCTCGACGAGGACCCGCAGGCCACCGAGGCCGACCGGGGAGGTGGACAACCTCGTGGCGATCCCGCTCTACATCGCCGACGACTTCGCGGGAGTGGTGGTGGCCGCCAACCGGGACGGCGGCTTCCACGAGCACGACGACGAGGTGCTGCTCGCGCTGGGCAACCACGCCGGCGCGGTGCTCGAGAACTCCCGTCTCCAGGCCGACCTGCGCTCGAGCTACCTCGGCTCGGTGCGGATGCTGGCCGAGGCGATCGAGGCCAAGGACGCCTCCCTGCGCGGGCATGCGGAGGACGTCGTGCGCTACGTGATGGCGGTGGCCGAGGCCATGGAGCTCGAGGCCGACCAGCGCGAGCGCCTGCTCTTCGGCTCCCTGCTACACGACGTGGGCAAGATCGGCATCTCCGAGCGGATCCTCTCCAAGCCCGGGCCGCTCACCCCCGAGGAGCGCTCGGCGATCGAGCTGCACCCGCGGATCGGCTTCCGGCTCGTCGACCAGGTGCCCGGGCTGCGCGGGGTAGGGCTCGCGGTGCTCCACCACCACGAGCGGTGGGACGGGACGGGTTACCCGGGTGGTCTCCATGCCGAGGAGATCCCGCTCGAGGGGCGGATCGTCGCGGTGGCCGACGCCTTCGACGCCATGACGACCGACCGCCCCTACCGCGGACGCATGCCGGTGGACGAGGCATGCGCCGAGCTCGAGCGCGGCGCGGGCTCGCAGTTCGATCCCGACGTCGTCGGCCTGTTCGTCGAGGCCGTCCGCCGCCAGCCGCCGGACGAGGAGGCGCTCGGGGCGCTCGCGGCCGCGCTCGGGGATCCGGAGCTCGCACACCGAACCGGGCCCACCCGGCCCCACGGGCTCGTGGGAAGCGCGGCGGCGGCGCTGTCGGACCCGCTCACGCTCCTGTACGGGCGCCGGTGGTTCGACGCCGCGCTCCGGGCCGCGGGGCCCGCCGCCCAGCTCCGCGCCGAGCCGTTCACCGTCGCCCTCGTCGAGCTCGCGGGCCTGGACGAGCTCAACCGGGCCGAGGGGCTGGAGGGCGGCGACGCCGCGCTGGTGGCGGTCGCGCAGGCCGCCGGCCGTGTCGCGGCCCACCTACGGGGTTCGGCCTGCCGCTTCTCGGGTGCCCGGCTCGCCCTCCTGCTCCCCGGCCCGGGCTCTGCGGTCGACGTTGCTCTGCTCGAGCTCCGGCGCGAGCTCGAGCCGCTCCGCGCCGAGCCTCGCTTCGGAGCGGCGGCGTGGCAGCCCGGCGAGGAGGGGCGCGACGTTCTGGCCCGCGTCCGCGACGCGCTGGCCGTTCAGCCCGCCGGCCTCTGAGCGCGGTCGAGGCACGACCTTGACCTACGATCAGAGCGCCGACTCCGACGACCAGGAGGATCCGATGGCCGGCAGCGACCAAGAGCAGGGCTCCGAGAAGCCGAGCGAGCAGCGGGGCGGAACCACACCGGACGAGACCGAGGTCCGCGAGAAGGGTCAGTGGGCGGAAGGGGCAGCCGAGGGCGTCGTCCCCGCCGAGCTCGGAGGATCCGACGCGCCACGCGAGATGCTGGCGGAGGATCCGGAGCTCGACAGCTCGGTCCTGGGGGCGACGACCGGCTCGGATGAGCCCGCGACCGAGAGCGGCATCGACCTCAGCGGCGGCGACGCCGCCGACGCGACGTCCGACGGCGGCCCCGACCTGCCGGAGGGAGTGGAGCCGGACATGAAGGACGGCTTCGCGGCGCCTTCCCGGCAGGCCGACGTCGAGTCCGCCGGCTAACCCGCCGGCAGGCGGGCGTCGAGCACGACCTCGACCTCGTCGACGACCTTCAGCGCTCCGAACAGCGTCGAATACGGCTTGATCCCCCAGTCGGTCTGCCTGAGGGTCAGGCCGCCGCTGAGCCTGCCCGCATCGTCGAGGGTGAGGTCGAACGCGACCGGACGAGCCCTGCCGACCAGCTCGAGCTCGCCCTGCGCGCTGATGCGGCTCCCGCCGCCGGCGATCCGCACTCCGGTCGAGCGGAAGGCGATGCCCTTCCGCTCGAGCACGTCGTCGTCGATGGACTGGTGGATGCTCGCCCTGTCGTCGTCGCCGAGCGCCTGCATCCCCCCGCTGCCCTCACGCACCCGCAGCGATGTGGCGTCCGCCTCGAGCGCGATGCTGGTCTGCGCGGGATCCTCGCCCACCTCGAGCGTCGCCTTCCAGGAGGTGACGTCGAGCACGAGGTCGTGCCCGGCCTTGGCCGCGGCGCCGGTGCGCCCGGTCTTCACCACGAGCGTCGCGTTCTCGGGCCCGAGGCGGTGAATACCCGGGGGGATCTCCATGGCCGGAGTCTAAGTTGCGCGTGGCGGCCGAGACGATCGCCATCCGGTCACGGACCACCCCTGGACAAGGAGACCAACATGGCAGTGGAGCTGGACCATCCCTTCTCGACCGCAGAGCCGATCGACGAGAACTGGGCTGCCATCGTCGACCTCGAGCGTCTGGTCCCCTGTGTGCAGGGCGGCTCCGTGCTCGAGAAGACCGCCCCCCAGAGCGTGAGGGCCGAGATCCTGGTCAAGATGGGCGCGATGTCGATGACGTTCAGTGGCACCGTGGAGGTCGTCGAGCAGGATGACGCGGCCCATCGGGCCGTGATGCGCGTCAAGTCCAAGGAGGCCGGCGGCCAGGCCAACGCCAACGCCGACGTCGTGTTCGCCCTGACCGACGGCGGGGGGACGATCCACACCAGCGCCCGGATCACCGGCAAGGCCGCGTCGATGGGCGAGGGGGTGGTGGCGGGCGTCCTGGACGGGCTGATCAAGGACTTCGCCACGAAGCTCGCGACGATCTGACCGGGGGCGACAGGGTTGGCGAACAAGCCGATGCGAGAGACACGACCGGGTGAGGTGCCGTTCGACGGCGGCACCGCGCTCCAGGAGGACGCCGGCCGGCCCGTGTTCCGCGGCAACGGACCCGACGACTACCTGTGCGTGGTCTGCGGGAACCTCCTCGCCGAGGGGATGAACCCGGTCCAGATGACCAAGAAGGTCCGCATCCGCTGCGGTACATGCGCGACGGTCAACGTGGCCGTCGAAACACTCGATTGACGGCCAGTTCCGGGCTGGACACGCCTGACCGGGTCGGCTAGTCTCGCCCACGCTTTGGGAGGGCAGTCAACTGACCGCGGACGCGTGACGTGCTCGCGCTGACCGGTGCGTCCGCCGGTTGGCCGGTCGGGCTCGCTCTCGGCATCGCGGTCGTCGTGATCGCGGCGGCGATCGTGATCACGATCGTGGCCCTGGCGGTCAGGATCGCCAAGCAGGCCCAGGGAGCCGAGCGAGCGGTCGAGGTCGTGCGCCGGCAGACCTCCGAGCTCGATGGGGGGGTCGACCGGATCAACGACTCGGGCGTCCGGATCCTGCACGCCGCCCGCGCGCTCCGCAAGGTCGCGGTCGGAAAGTGACCGTCACGCTCGCCGCGGTGTCCGGGCACACCTACTGGGGGGTCGCGCTGGCGATCGGGCTCGGCGCCGCGCTGATCGTCGCGGCCCTGCTCGCCGTCCTGGTGCGGTCGGTCAGGGACATCGAGAAGGCCGTCGGGGGCCTGGTGGACATCGCCGGGCAGGTGGGCGCCAACACGGCGAACATCCCGAAGCTCGAGGCGACGGCCCCCGTCCTGGGGCTGATCGTGGAGGAAGCGGTCGTGCAGGACGGCTACATGAGCGCGCTCACCGACGGGTTCGACGGCGAATGAGCACCGACGTGCTGATCCTCCTCAGCGTCGTGCTCGCGCTGGTCGTCATCGCGGTGCTCGCCGTCGCGCTGATCGAGGTCCGCAAGCGGCTGACCGCGATCGCGGACGGACTGGGGACGTTGGGCTCGGCTCTCGCCGGCGTGGAGTCGGAGCACCTGCGCCCGCTCGAGGGCGCGGTCACGGCGATCAACGCCCAGTTCGACGTCATCCTCGGCGCCCTTCCGGGGATCGCCGACAAGGCCGCGATCGTGGCCGCCCGGAGGCCGCGATGATCCTCTGGTGGATCGGGAACGTCGTGCTGCTGCTCGTGGTCGTCCCGGTGGTGGTGCTCCTGCTCCGGGGTGTGCTGCACGCCGCCACGCGCATCCCGCCGCACATCGACGAGATCGCCACGGTGGCCAGGGCGGCGTCGAAGGACCTCGACGCGGCCCCGCTCCTGCTCACGACGCAGGACCAGGTGACCAGGACGGTCGCCGGGCTCGCCAACTACGGCGGCTCCCTCGACGTCATCCTCGACGATCATCAGCCGCCGGTCCGATGACGCCCGTCCTCGCCTTCGCCACCGCGGGAGTGGTCACGGTCATCGCGGTCGTCCTCATCGTCGCCGCGCTCGTGGTCTACCTGCTCGCGGTGATCGTGCAGTTGAGGAAGATCACGTCGGGGCTGGATCAGGTCATCGGCGCTGTCGGGGAGGTCGTCGAGAAGAGCGCGCCGGTCAACGACGTGGTGACGACGATCAACTCACAACTCGACGCCGGGGTCGACCTGCTCGAGGGGATGTTGGTGAAGAAGGCGGGGATGCAGGACGCCGTCGGCCTCGTCGACGGGGTCTACCCCGGGTCCGCCGCCGCCGGCTTCCGGGCGTTCCCGGAGAGCGGGAGCGTCAGGGCGCCGCGTATCGCCGAGGTGTACACCAAGGGCACCCTCGCGCTCGCCCGGCTCGGACGGGAGGCGCCGATCGCCACCGGCAACCCGGCGGGTCCGGTGCTCCGGAACGTGAGCGCAGGCAGCTCGGCGGCGCGCGGGCTCTACCCCGACGCCCGTCAGGGCAGACCCGAGTCCCTGGCCAGGTCGCCGTTGATCGGCACCGACGCCCCGGTGCAGTACAACCCGGACGACGCGGAGGAGGGCCGCCCGCCGTCCGGGCCGGCGAAGTCGGACCGCCCGGCTGCCCCATAGGATCACTCGCGTGCAGACCCCTGCCTCATTCGAGTATGAGCGCGCCACCAGCGTGGAGGGTGCGATCGCGTCGCTCCAGAGGCTCGGCTCCGAGGCGCGGATCATCGCCGGCGGACACAGCCTGCTGCCGATGATGAAGCTGCGCCTGGCGAACCCCGAGCACCTCATCGACATCAACGACCTCACCGAGCTCTCCTACATACGTGAGGTTGGCGACGAGATCCGGATCGGGGCGATGACCAGGCACGTCGACCTGCAGAAGTCCGACCTGCTCGCCGATCGCTTCCCCCTCTTCCGTGACGCCGAGAACGTGATCGCCGACCCGGTCGTGCGTAACCGCGGCACGATCGGCGGTTCCCTGTGCCAGGCCGACGCGGCCGAGGACCTCTCCGCGGTCTGCTCGGCGGTCAAGGCCAAGACGGTGATCCGCGGCGCCGAGGGCGAGCGCGTCGTTGGAATGGAGGATTTCCACGTCGGCCCCTACATGACCGCGGTGGGCGAGGGCGAGATCCTCACCGAGGTCCGCATCCCGCTGCGTGCGGGCGGGGGCAGCGCGCACGAGAAGGTCGAGCGCCGCGCGGGCGACTGGGCCATCGCCGCCGCGTCCGCGGCCGTGTGGATCGAGCGTGGCTGGGTCTCTGCCGTGGGCATCGCGCTGAGCGCAGTCGGGCTCACGACCATCCACCTCTCGACGGCCGAGGAGCTCCTGCTGGGCAAGGCGCCGTCGGAGGAGCTGTTCGCGCAGGCGGGTGAGATCGCGTCGGCGGACTGCTCGCCGAGCGCGGACGGTCGCGGGCCGGTCGACTACAAGCGCCATCTCGCCGGCGTCCTCACCACCCGCGCGCTGCGCCGCGCGACCGAGCGCGCGCTGCGCCAGGAGGCCTGAACCCATGCAGCTGTCGGTCACGATCAACGGCGAAGCGGTCTCCCGCGAGGTCGAGCCGCGTCAGCTCCTCGTCCACTTCATCCGCGAGACGCCCGGGCTGACGGGCACCCACTGGGGCTGCGACACCTCCAACTGCGGCGCCTGCGTGGTGCTGATGGACGGCCAGCCGATCAAGGCGTGCACGATCCTGGCCGCGATGTGCGAAGGGCATGAGATCCGCACGGTCGAGTCGCTCGAGGTCGACGGCCGGCTGGACCCGATCCAGGAGGGCTTCCACGAGCTGCACGCGCTGCAGTGCGGGTTCTGCACACCCGGGATGTTGATGACCGCGCGCGCCCTGCTCGACGAGAACCCCGACCCGACCGAGCTCGAGATACGCACGGCGATATCGGGCGCCATCTGCCGCTGTACCGGATACCAGAACATTGTCAGCGCCGTGCGCTGGGCGGCCGAGCACGAAGCGGCCGCGAGACAGGAGGCGTGAGCATGTCGACGGTCGAGAACCTCCCGAGCGCCCGGACCGAGCGCCCCATCGGCTTCGGCCGGCTCAAGCG